>Ga0307422_1000928_pt1 | contig 15611 bp, 15 predicted proteins | sample SalMarWE160290MG_FD_202153 | JGI IMG/M metagenome (GOLD analysis project Ga0307422, IMG submission 202153) | Salt marsh sediment microbial communities from the Plum Island Ecosystem LTER, Massachusetts, United States - WE1602-90 | ecosystem: Environmental > Aquatic > Marine > Intertidal zone >...
AGATATCCCCTGCTTCTTTTCCCCACTGAATTAATCAACCTGGCGAGCGGGTGGATAGGAAACACGCCGTTTTTAAATAAAACCCTGTTTGACTATCAGCTCAAGGGAGACGATCTCTTCGTGGAGGTGAACCCAAAGACCGCGGCTGAATATGGCCTTTTGGAAGGCTCGAGGGTCATGCTCCGTTCCCGGCGGGGAGAACTAAAGGCGAGGATTCACCTCTTTGAGGGTGCGATGCCGGGCATTGTCTTTATGCCCGTGGGCCTTGGGCACACTGCCTATGACAGGTATCTCAAAGGAAAGGGCGCCAATCCCTATGAGATAATCGAGAGGGTCGAGGATCCCTTGAGCGGGCAACCAATCTGGTGGAATACGAGGGTGACGGTGATTAAGGTATAACGTCGGCTCGCGGTTGCGTACTGTGTCTCGTCGACAAGGAGGAGCTTCACCGGACAAAGGATCGATTATGAAACACAAAGACAATTCCAAGGGCACTCGATATGGGATGGTCATTGACCTGGATAGATGTATCGGCTGCGGCGCATGCGTGGTTGCCTGCTCGTCTGAGAATAATGTCTCCGTGCTCCATGATGAATCGGATAAGACGAGGAATATAAACTGGCTCAAGATCTACCAGATTACCAATGGGAAAGGGTTTCCGGATACCGAGGTCGTGTACCTCCCGCGGCCGTGCATGCAGTGCGACAATCCGCCGTGTGTGCCCGTGTGCCCGGCAACCGCGACCAGAAGGGATCCGAACACCGGCATCATAAGCCAGATCTACACGAGGTGTGTAGGATGCAGGTACTGTATGGCCGCGTGCCCCTACCACGCACGGGACTTTAACTGGTATGACCCTGCCTTCCCAGACGGCATGGATCGGTACCTCTCGCCGGAGGTTAGTCCGAGAATGAGAGGGGTGGTGGAGAAGTGTACCTTTTGCCACCACAGGCTCATGAGGGCCAAGACCAGGGCATATGAAGAGGGAAGGAGGGATCTTAAGGAGGATGAATACATTCCCGCCTGTGTCGAGGCCTGCCCCACAAAGGCCATTACCTTTGGCGATCTTAATAACCCGGAGCACAAGGTTTCGGCGCTCATCAAGGGCCCCCGTACATTCAGGCTCCTGGAGAGGCTCGGCACCGAACCCAAGGTGTACTACCTCAGCACCAAGGACTGGGTGAGGCGCATGGCGGATAACTATCTGGAAAAGGAAGTGTAAGACAGCTCTTAGAAGCGCTGGAGGAACGATATGGATTTGGCTTTGATCCCCAATGGTGTTCAGAGATGCTCGTTGCGGACATTCGCGTCGTGGTCGGTCCTATGGCTGGCACTGATCGCCTGGGGTGTGGTGTCGGCCTTCTTGATCTTCTGGAAGGGTTTGAACCAGACGAACATGAATCACTACTTTGCCTTCGGCCTATGGATCGTCTTTGATCTCTCCCTGATTGCCCTCGGCGCAGGCGCCTTTTTTACCGGATTTCTAACCCACCTCATCGGTCCGATATTCCTCTATCCATATCGAGAGAACCTGAGGGCAGTTATCAACGCGGCTGTGGTGATCGGGTTTATCTGCTACTCCTCTGCTATTGCCATGCTGGGGGTGGATGTAGGACAGCCACTGAGGGCCTGGTTCATCTTTTGGCACGCCAATGTGCATTCCATGTTGACCGAGGTTACCTTCTGTATCACTGCCTACCTCGGGGTGTTGACTGTCGAGTATCTGCCCTTGATACTGTCGAATAGAAAATTGAAACAGGTGCCGGAATTTAACATATTCGGCAATACCCTTCACCACATCGTGGCCCTGTTTGCTGCTGTGGGAGCCTTTCTCTCATTCTTTCATCAAGGCTCCTTAGGCGGGATGTTCGGCGTGCTCTTCGGGCGCCCTTTTGCCTTTCGGGAGGGATTTTTTATCTGGCCGTGGACCTTCTTCTTGTTTATCTACTCCGCAATCGCGGCAGGCCCGTGCTTTACCCTTCTCTGCATATGGGTGGCTGAGAAGGCGACGGGGAAAAAGTTGGTGAGAAAAGACGCGTTTACCCTCTTGGGCAAGATATCGGGCTGGCTGCTCGCCACTTATATAGTCGTCAAGATAGTGGATACTATTGCCTGGGCTTACGGGGTTGTCCCTCGGGCCGGACTGTCCTTCATGGATTTCTTTAAGGAGCCCTACGGTGTTTGGCTCATCATCGCGGAGATCGGCGTCTTCGGCATTATTCCGGCGATTATCCTGATCACGCCGAAGTACAGGGAAAAGGAAAACCTCCTGGTGATCGGGGCCCTGATGACTGTGATCGGGATCGTGCTCAACAGGTTCATCTTTAGCATCCAGACACTCGGCATACCGGTAATGCCCTTTGATCAGTTCATGAGCTATTTTCCCACCTGGCAGGAGTGGGGTATCGCCTTTGGTGCGGTCGGGTACGGAATCCTTCTCTTCTCCCTTTCTTACCGGTATCTTCCCCTGTTTCCCCAGGAGCCGGAGTTGAACCCCGTACAAGTGCTCGGCAGGGTCGTAACCGATTCCGGTGCTATAACAAGGAGCTGATATGTTGCCCTTCGTCTTTGAGTGGTCATGGCAGTTGGATTGGGGACGGATCGTCTTTATGGGGCTTCTCTATATGGTGCTCGGCGCCATCTCATTGGGCATGCTCTACGCCTTTGTGATGACATATCTCAAGCTCACGGGACATGAGAAGCTCTATGAGCGGCTATGGCTGCGGTTCCCGTTCACCCTCTGGTAACAAAAAAAATTGCGGTTACTCTATATCACCGTATCATGGCGCCAATTTATGTCATCTCTGCCAGGATAATCGAGGTTGTAGTGAAGGCCCCTGCTTTCCTTTCGCATAGCCGCTGAGGTGATGATGATCTCGGCCACCGTAGCGATATTCCTCAGTTCCAGCAGGTCCCTGGTGATGGTAAAATTCCAGTAGTAATCCCTAATCTCCTGTTGGATGACCTCTATCCTCGTCATGGCCCTGGTCAGTCTCTTATCCGTCCTTACAATTCCCACGTAGTTCCACATCAGCCTTCGCACCTCATCCCAGTTGTGGGAAACGACCACGGATTCATCGCTGTTGGTTGCAGAGCCTGAGTCCCATACGGGAGCCGGTGGGCACCTACGACCACCCTTCTCGAAGATCAACCTGGTGCTGTCCTCAAAGGCGAATTGAGCGAACACAAGGGCCTCTATCAGGGAATTGCTGGCCAATCGGTTCGCCCCGTGCAGCCCGGTACAGGCCACTTCGCCAAGGGCGTAGAGGTTGTGTATATTCGTCTTTCCGCGCTTATCCGTCAGAATGCCGCCACACATGTAATGGGCGGCCGGGACAACAGGAATGGGCTCTTGTGTGATATCTATGTTCAACTCCATGCACCTCTTATAGATATGAGGAAACCTGGTTCTAATGAAATCCCCATCCCGGTGGCTTATATCGAGATACACGCACTCATCGCCGCTCTTTTTGAGTTCGGCGTCTATGGATCGTGCCACGATATCCCTGGTGGCCAAATCCTTCAAGGGGTGGTAGCGTTCCATGAAGTGATTGCCCCGTTTATCGATGAGCCGAGCTCCCTCGCCCCTCAAGGATTCACTGATCAGAAAGCTCTTCTCCAGGGGATGGTAGAGGCAGGTGGGGTGGAACTGAACGAATTCCATGTTCGCGATCTTTGCGCCGGCCCTGTATCCGATTGCTATTCCGTCACCAGTGGCGATATCGGGGTTCGTGGTATAGAGATACACCTTCCCGGCGCCGCCGGTTGCGAGCACGGTGACCCCAGCCAAAAAGCTCTTTACTTCCCCTGTAGAGATGTCCAGAACATAGGCACCCCAGCATGTCTCCTCTGTTTCATTGGTGGAGATGCCCCTTTTAATGAATTTGGAGGTCGTGATCAGGTCTATGGCCATATGGTTTTCATAGATCTCGATATTCTCATTTACCTCGACATTATGGAGAAGAGCTCTCTCCACCTCCTGTCCGGTGAGGTCTTGTGTGTGGACGATCCTCCTGTGTGAGTGGCCGCCCTCCCGGGTGAGATCTAACCGATCGGCTTTGTTGCTGTCATGGGAAAAGTTTACCCCAAGAGAGATAAGCTCATGGATCATATCCGGCGCATTTGTCACCACTAATTTCACGATTTCCTCATTACAGAGGCCCGCGCCCGACTCCAAAGTGTCCTGGATGTGGAAATCAAATGAATCCATCGGGTCTAATACGGATGCGATTCCTCCCTGGGCGAAGTTGGTAGAGGTATCCATTTTTTCCTTTTTAGTCACGATAGTCACGGTCCCTACCGATGCCGCCTTGAGGGCAAGGCTCAGCCCGGCAATCCCGGTTCCGATGATGAGATAATCTGATCTGATTTCCATGGCGCCCCTATTAGATTACATGTTTTAGCCGCAGACGCACACGGACTATTGTGGCGACGACCTGTCACCACAATAACCATTATGCTCCTTCCCGGCGGGGCTCTCCGCCCACCAGGTCGTCCCAATACAAAGACATATTCGTCTGTATGGGTCCACGGCTCAAGGTTTACATAAACTGTGGGCTTTTTGCAAGATATGATTGACCTGCCGCATCCTGTGGGGTAGATTATACGGGCTATGAAACATCAAGCGGTAATATTCGACTGCGACGGGGTCATGTTCGACTCCAGGCAGGCAAATGCCAATTTCTATAACCACCTCCTTTCCCATTTCGGCCTGCCTCCCATGCTCCCGGAGGATATAGAGTTTGTTCACATGCACACCGTTGTGGAATCGATACAACAGATATTCAGAGGCAGTCCTCATATAAAGGATGCCCTGGAGTATCGCCTGCACCTCGACTACACCCCTTTTATCAAGGATATGGTGATGGAACCGGGGCTCAGGGAGCTGCTCGATTTCCTCAAACCCCACTACGGCCTCGCGGTAGCCACCAACAGGAGCAACACCATAGGCAAGGTTTTGGAGCTTAATAACTTGTCGCAATACTTCGATATCGTGGTTTCATCCCTGGACGTGGAGAATCCCAAGCCCCATCCGGAGCCCGTATTCAAGATCCTGGATTTTTTCAGCCTTGGCCCGGACAGGTGTTTTTACGTAGGGGATTCCGAGGTGGATTCCGAGGTGTGCCGGGCCGCTCACGTCCCCTTGATCGCTTACAAGAATAAGGCCCTTGAGGCGATGTTACACGTTGAAAGCACGTGGGAGCTTCAGGAAGCACTCAAGCGTCTAAGAACCTTCGCCGTTTAGTCTTTCTTTCCCAAGGTTAAAAATTTTTACTTGAACCTGTACACTTCATCCATTAATATATGTACATGGTCTTTAATGGCTGCTTTAACGAAGAGGGGGACAGATGGGCTCACTATCACTTACGGCACTAAGGAACAACTTGTTCAAGGTAGTGGATGAAATTATCAAAACCGGCAATCCCGTTGAGATCCAGAGGAACGGTCATCGGTTAAAGATAATTCTCGAGGAAAAGAGCAGCAAATTAGACAATCTCAAACCTCACAATTGTATCGTCGGAGACCCCGATGACCTGATTCAAATAAAGGTGGGAGAATGGGGAGAGCCAACCAAGCTGTAGTCTACCTGGATACTCATATTGTTGTCTGGCTTTATGCTGGATTGACGGACAAACTTACGGATATTGCCAAGAAGACGATAGATGGGTGCGACGCGCTAATCTCTCAATTCATCAGGCTGGAGTTGCAATATCTGTTTGAAATCGCACGCATAAGAGTCAAACCCGAAATCATAGTAAAGGACTTATCAAAAACCATCAATCTAAAGGTGTCGGATTATCCTTTGGATCGCATTATTGAAGAAGCTCTTAGAATAGATTGGACTAGGGATGTCTTCGACCGTTTATTGGCAGCGGAAGCGGTAGCAAGGGGAAGCGGCTTCATTACAGCGGATGAGAATATACTATCTAATCTTAGGCACGCCATCTGGTAAGGAGATTCTCTCAGGAAGTCATGGTGGTCCCGTGGCTATCATCTTGCTGCTTCGGAACCAACGGTTTCTCTATCGATCTTCAATTGTCTTATCAGGGCCGGCACAATCTCTTTAATATCCCCTATGATTCCGTAGTCCGCAAACTGGAAGATCGCGGCCTTTGGGTCGGTATTGATGGCCACGATGAGCCCGCTGTTGATCATCCCGGCAGAGTGCTGTATGGCACCTGATACACCGCACCCCACATAGAGCTTTGGCCGTATCGTCTTTCCTGTCTGGCCGATCTTGTAATCCTCGGAGATCCAACCCTCATCTACTGGAAGGCTTGTGGCCCCAAGTCGTGCTCCTAAAAGATCTGTAAGCTCTTGCACCAGCTCGAATCCTTCACGACCGCCCACGCCCATGCCTGCAGCAACCACCTTGTCCGCCTCTTCCAAGGGCACGCCCTCGGAGCTTGACCGGATGGTCTCGAGAACCGCAACCCTGGCATCCTCTTCCTGCAGCTTGACAGCGACATGGATGATCTCGCCCATCCTATCGCTCTCTCGATCCAGAAGCTCCATAACGCCGGGCCGAACCGTGACCATCTGCGGCCTTTGAACAGGACAGATGATATCAGCCATGAGATTCCTGCCGAAGTAAGGCTTTGCGGCCACCAGAACCCCTGTCTCTTCATCGATATGGAGATCGGTGCAATCAGCCGTACACCCGGTGTTCAGCCTCGCTGCGAGCCTCGGCGCCAGGTCTCTGCCTATGGATGTGGCTCCAACTAAGAATATCTCCGGCCTCCTTTTGAGGGCCTGATCGGCAATAATATGCGTGTACACCTCGGTGCGGTACTCTCTAGCAACGGGATCGTCTGCCACGATGACCGTATCAGCGCCCCAGAAGATCAGCTCCCCGGCGAGTTCCGATACGTTGTCGCCAACCGCAATGGCCGATAAAGAAACACCTAGTCTCTGTGACAGGGTACGCCCTGTCCCCAGCAACTCAAGCGAAACACGGGCCGGCTTCCCATCCTTGTGTTCAGCGTAGACCCATATATCTCCGCATCTTGTCGTTGTGTTCGATGAATCTATCATGACCTTTTGTAACTGGTACCTTTCCAAGTTATAGATGTTGGGGAGGTGAGCGAGCCCTTTAGGGTGAGCTCGCGGAGCCTACCCAACTCTATTCAGTTAGATAGGTTGTAGGCTGAAGACTGTTAGGAAATAACGGGGATACGGCGCACTTTGAAGCTATATTTGGTACGAGAATCTGCTGTTTCTTCAACAAAGTGCATCAATAATGCTCCTCTGATCACTTTAAGCCTTCAGTCTAAACAGCTTCAGTCTGACTATGTGAGTAGTCATGACCTTTTCAGGTAAAAAAGGCGCATAAACGAAAACATCTAAAGCAGGCCTTTTCCTTTGAGCGTTGCGATCAAGGCCCTGGCCATTTCATCGGGCTCCCCCTTCAGCAGAGTCACCGTTCCCCTTATCACCTCTTTCCTGTATACTCTTCTCGTGGTGGTCGGGGATCCCTTGAGGCCGAAATGCTCACCGCCTTGACCCAGATCTTCCAGGCTCCAGGCCTGGACCTCTTTGTCCCGGTATGCCTCCATGATGCTGTCCATCGCCGGTATTCTCGGCTGATTGATCTGCCGTTCCACCGTGATGAGTGCGGGCATGGAGGCCTTCAATACCCTGAAGTCTCCATCGAGCTTTTGTGTGATCCTCACCGAATGATCGTGAATGGAGATCCCGGTTGCGTAGGTCAACTGGGGGAGGTTCAAGAGTTCTGCGAGCTGGGGACCCACCTGGGCTGTCATGCCGTCTGAGGTCTCTTTTCCGCACAGGATGAGATCGAACCTTGCTATCCTTTTTACCGCCAGGCTCAATGCGTATGAGGTTGCCAGGGTATCGGCGCCTGCAAAGCATGTATCGCTCAGCAATACCCCTGTATCAACGCCCATGCTCAATGCCTCCCTAAGGGCCTCATCTGCCTGGGGAGGGCCCATCGAGAGGGCCGTTATCGAGCCTCCATGTGCTTCTCGAAGCTGGAGCGCCGCTTCTATGGCATGCTTGTCATTGCGATTCAGCACACCCGAGGAGCCTTCCCTGATAAGGGTGCCTGTCTCGGGATTCCACCTGATCTCGCCTGTCTCAGGTACTTGTTTTATGCAGACCACTATATCCATCTTCTCTCCTCTTTCGATCTGCGAGAAAATCCTAAATTCGAATATACCGAAATTCTAAACAAATTCCAATGCTCTAAACCAAGAGACCTTTGCACAGGACTACTCAGCTTTCGGTTATTTCGAATTTATAACATTTGAATTTCGGTATTGTTTCGTATTTCGGGTTTAGGATTTAAAATTTCATAGCAACAAAGCTTGATTTAACCGCAAGACATGTCGTGAATTAGAAAACCTCACCTTATAAAAACAGCTAAAAGGGAGTTTTTAGGATTCTTTCGAACGCGCCAGCGCCGAACCGACGAGGGTCTTCTGGATCTCGGTGCTTGAGGCAGTGACCCCTGCATGGGCAATAGTCCTGTAGAGCCTCTCTATCTTGTAGTCCTTGCAATAACCGTACGACCCGTGAATCTGCAGGGCCTTTCTGGCGACCTCCTGGATAGTCGGGACAACAAACAGCTTGAGTGCGGCAGAATCTACCTGAAAATCACCGCCTTCGTCCTGTTTGCAGGCAACCCGGTAGGTCCACCATCTGCATGCCTCAATCGAGGCATGCATCTCCGCCAGCATCCACTGAAACCCCTGCATGGCGGTCATAGGCCTTGCCCTCACCATCCTCTCGTTTGCAAACTTCAACGACTCATCCAGACACGCCTGCCCCATGCCGACCATGAATGCCATCTGCTGAATCCTCTCCCCGGCTATCCACCTGAGCAGGATATGAAATCCCTTGCCTTTCTCGCCAAGGATGTTGCCTGCCGGCACCCTGACATCTTTCAGGAATACATCAACCAAGCCTTGCCCGGCAAGCCCCATCAAGGCCCACGGTTTGGACCAGGTGTAGCCTTCGGGACCCTTGTCTACAATAAATGCCGTAACCCTTCCGGTCTCATCCTTGGCATAGAAAATCCCGCAGCCTTTCTTGTGCCCCATAGTAATGAATCGCTTGGCGCCATTAAGGATATAGGAGTCGCCATCAGGGGCGGCAGTGGTGGTGACCGCAGTAGGATCCGAGCCGGTGCCGGGCTCTGTGAATGCCATGGTGGCATACCACGACCCATCGCAGAGAGGAGGGATAAACCGCTTTCGCACCTCATCGGATCCCCAGTAATAGATGGTCTCGGCAACGCTGTTGTTCATAGCCATGATAAAAGGGGCCGCTGATCCGCTTTTTGCCAGTTTTTCTGCGATGAGGATAACGTTCAGGGCGCTTGACCCGATCCCGCCGTATTCCTTCGGGACCATCATGCCCAGCATCTTGGCCTTGGCAAACTTCTCCAAAAGGTCGTCGGGAAGTTCATCATCTTTCTCTATGGTGGGGATAATCGGTTCGATTTCCCGCTCAGTAAACTCTCGTGCGGCCTTGACCATCGTCTTGCTCTCACCCGATAGCATAAAATCCATCGCTCCCTCCTTTTTTGTTATAAGAATATCACGCCACCAAGACACGAAGGCACAAAGATTATTGGATAAATAATGAATATTCCCTTTTGGGACTTGGTGGCTGAAAACTTACCTGGACTTTATAATCCCACGATAACGATGCTCACTACGTTCATCTGGGGAAACCCTCCCAGATTATGGGTGAGGCCGATCGAGGGGTTCTTGACCTGCCTCTCCCCGGCCTTTCCCTGAAGCTGTTTGTACATCTCATAGAGCATCCGCAACCCGGAGGCACCGATGGGGTGACCAAAGCACTTCAGGCCCCCGTCGGGCTGCGAGGGGATCTTGCCTTCGAGGGTAAAGAATCCATCCTCAATATCATCCCGTGCCTTCCCCCTGGGAGAGATCCCCAGATCCTCATAGGTCACGAGCTCGGTGATGGAGAAGCAATCGTGCACCTCCATCATGGTGATCTCCTCCCTTGGCTTCTTGATTCCCGCCTCCGCGTATGCCCGGGCAGCTGCCCTGGTTGTCGTCTCAACGTAGGTACCATCCCACTGGGTATAGGCCAATTCCTCGCCGGAGCTGATCCCGATCTGAAGTGCCTTGACGAATATGGGATCAGCCCTGAATTGCTTTGCCATATCGGCCCTGCACACAATGGCTGCTGCGGCCCCATCGCTTACCCCGCAGCAGTCCAAAAGCCCGAGGGGAGAGGCGATGATCGGTGCCCGCAAGACATCTTCCTCTGTGATGACCCGTCTGAGGTGGGCCTTGGGATTCTTGGCACCGTTTGTATGGCTGTTCACCGAGATCTTGGCAAGCACCTTCTTGCCCTCCTCGGTCGTCATGCCGTATTTGGAGAAGTAGCGGTTTGCCATCATGGCGAATGCCCCGGGGGCGCTTATCGCCGGGAAGATGATCCTGTTCTTGGTGCCCACGATCGTGCTCACCTCAGTGAGGCCCCCGTAGCCCGTATCCTTGAGCTTCTCGGCGCCGAGGGCAAGCACCATATCATAGGCGCCTGACGCTACGCCATATACGGCCCCCCGTAATGCCTCAGAACCGCTCGCACAGAGATTCTCCACCCTGGTCACGGGAATAAAGGGGAGCTTCAAGGTCCTGCTCAAGGCGAGGCCTGACTTTCCTACATTCAGCTCCTCGTAGCAGGAGCCGTACCATGCCGCCTGAATATCCTTTTTCTCGATCCCTGCATCCCCCATGGCCTCGGTGAATGCCTCGACGATCAAATCCTCGGATCCCTTATCCCAATGCTCCCCGAACGCAGTGCACCCCATTCCAATGATCGCAACCTTGTCCTTGATCCCTTCGGCCATAGTGCTCTCCTTGCTGAGCGTTTATTGTGTTTCTTGGGTTTTTTTGAGTTTAATCCGTAAAGAGCCAAGCGCGATCCAACATGCCCTAAAACAAATACTCACTTACCCACTCTACGAAAACCAACGCAACAAACGCAACAAACGCAACCAACGCAACAAACGCAACAAACGCAACAAACGCAACAAACTCTATAAACCGCTAACCCAAAATCGGCACGGCCTTCCAAAAATAGCCGATAACCCCGCTCTTCTCATCGACATACCTCTTTCGGAATGAAAGCTCGACGGGCATATCAATCGTCATCGAGTCGAGATCGCAATCCGTGACATCAAACCAGAACCTGCCGCCTCCATCGAAATCGACAAGGGCGTAGATTGCAGGCGGGTGCGGCGTGAAGGACAAAAGATCGCCGGTGAAGCTGAATACCCTGGCCTTCCTGCCAGAAAACCGGTATGGCTCCATCTCATCGATTGCCCCGCAGTCGGGATTCACGCATACCCGCTGTGCCGGATACTGAGGTGTTCCACACCGGGTGCATTGTGTTCCGCACAGCCCTATTATCTCCCGCCGGTCTCTCCAGACCAGGGACAAGGCCGTAAAGGGAACAGCCTCTGCTCTGATTCCCCCTTCGGGCTTGATCAGGTTCTTAAAGGCAAGGTATTTCTCGTAGTTGACAAGATCCCTCGTCTTCTCCAGGTACCGCTTCATTCCCCTTGTTCGGCCTCTGAGCCTCTTGATCTCTTCGGTTACACGAAACAGAAGCGCATCACTCCCGTTGCCGAAGCCGGCTACGATCAGCATATCGCCAGGTCTTGACTCCTCTAAGGCAGAGATCAGCAGGTTCAAGGGATAGGGGGTGCCGGTATTTCCCATGACCGTCATCAGGTGGTCCTGAACCTGAGATTGGTCCAGCCCCATTTTGGTACAGATTGCGGCGTGATCCTTGGGATACATACCGGGAAAGATCACCTTCGAGATGTCCTTCACATTGACGTTGTATCTGTTCACGAGTCCTCTAATGGCCTCAAGGATAAACTTCCGGTAGCCCTCCTCCCGCCCGAACCGATCCTCCCAGGCCCTATCGGTCCTGTCATGCTCTGCTCTCCAATGATCGGGGAAATCATAGGAGATGCTGTATGATCCCTTATATTCCGCGATGATGGAATTGCTCCCCACCAATATGGCCGCAGCGCCGTCGCTGAAGCTCAGCTCTTGAGAGCTGCCTGGCTTCCCGAGCCGAGCATCCGATGCACACACCAGGAAATCTTTTGAGGAGTATTCATCGATACCGTTAAGCGCGGCAATCAATGCGGCGGTGCCTGCCCCGGTGGACCCAGAAAAATCGGCTGTTTGGATGGCGCTGTCGAGGTCTAAGGCCGTTCGTATCATATCGGCACATCCTCTCTCCCTAAACGGCGAGGTGGTTGTGGCAAAATAGAGGCCCTTAACGTTATTCCTGTCATGGATTTCCAGGCAGTTCATCGCTGAAGCCACAGCCATGGTAAGGCTGTCCTCATCCCAGTTGGCTACGCACTTCCGCCCCTTCATGAAGGCAGATTGATTGAGCCAGCCCATGCTTTTAATGATGGTTTCCCTGCCTATCCGGTACAGGGGGAGATACCCGCCATACGAGACAATGCCTTTCATGTGATCTTCGACCTCCTTTACCTTTTTCCTCCCCGGGAAGTGAACACCAGGGAGAAATCCAGCGATAAGAGACCACTTATCGGTCATCTTGGTGAGCTATGGAGCCCGAGTAAACCCATGGTCCCTTTATACGCCTTCGTTTGGGTGCGACATCGCGCCGTAGCATAAAAAGTATGTGCGCATTCATCCACGGGCAAGCCTGTGGTCTTCTGCGAAGGCGGATAAACCCGCGCTTTTCTTTCCAAGCTAAGGGATTGTTACAATGCCGGAGAGAAAAAGCGCGTTCTATTGAGGTGCAGGGCATAGCCATTGAGGCATCCCGGCCTAATGCCTCATGGGGTGGTGAATACGTAGTTGAGCTGATCATTAGGCAAGGTGTTGCTCACGGCTTTGAGCCCCATTCCCACCTTGAGTTCCTCATAGGGTATGTCCTTTGATATCCTTCCGAACACCTTGTAATCGCCGTAATCCACGAGCGCAATGATATAGGGAAGATCATTCTCAAATCCCACGGGCCCATAGGTAAGCTCGCTAAAGCTCACGAGCTTTCCTGGCCCGGAAACCTCGAACCACTCCATGTTGCTCTGCAGGCACTTGGAGCAGTCCGAACGCGGAGGAAAGAACGTAGCTCCGCAATCCTTGCATCTGGTGCCCATTACCTTTCCCTGCTCGAGAAAGGTAATGAAGTCATTCGTCTTGCTGATAGCTGTGAAGCTTACGGTACCGAATTTCTTAAATCTGTCGTCAACTTCCTTTTTGGCCATTTTCTCACCTCCCCAGGATGGTTACATTCCCATAAAGCCCGACGCCGCCGATATTATGGACAAGCCCGATCCCAGGATCTTTCACCTGCATCTCACCTGCATCACCCCGAAGCTGGAGCACGATGGTCCTGAGCTGAGAGCCGCCTGTTGCCCCAATGGGATGCCCCTTAGACAACAGACCTCCATCTATGTTCACGGGAATGCTCCCCTCTTTGTATGTCTCCTTTGACGCGATCAGGTCCTTGCCTTCGCCTGGCTTTGCGAATCCGAGGTTCTCGTAAGCCATCATCTCCGCAATGGTAAAGCAGTCGTGGACCTCGGCTACGTCGATATCCTTCGGCCCCAGGCCAGCCATCTTGTATGCCTGTTTCCCTGCTTCAATGCCGACTGACAGTCCGGTCAATAGGTCCCTGCCCGCCATGTTCACCGCCTCAGAGGCGGCGCCGATGCCCAGGATCCATACGGGCTTCTCGCACATGGCCTTGGCCTTTTCCTCGCTTGCCACTATGATGCAGGAACTGCCGTCTGCATTCGCACAGCAATCGCCTACCCTCAAAGGCCTCGCCACGGGAGCGGAAATATTGCTCTCCGGATCGGTGAACATCTCCATGGTCACCTCTTTTCGATACACAGCCTTCTCATTGATCTGGCCATAGGTAGCAGCCTTCACTCGTATCCTGGCGAGATCCTCGAGGGTTGTCCCGTACTTGGCCATGTGCGCCTGCGCATACATGGCATAGTATGCGGGCATCATGGTACCAAAGGGTGATTCCCACTGAATGTCAGCCCCTCTCCCCATCCTCTCCTGAGACTCACTGGATGAGATCTCAGACATCTTCTGAAAGCCGACGATTGCCACCACGTTATGCAATCCAGCCTTCACCATGGAATAGGCCACCTTTAAGGCAGAGCTGCTCGAAGAGCAGACCGACTCAATATAGAAGGTGGGCTGGGGGATAAGACCCAGATACTCGGCGATCACACCAGCCGGGGATCTCTGCTTGTCATACTCCGGGGCAGAAGCGATTATCGATGCATTGATATCCTTTATTCCTATCTTGGCATCCTCTATGGCCTCCTTAAATCCCTCAAAGGCAAGCTCCCGTATGGAGCCCGGATACCCTCTCACGAACTTACTCTGTCCAACACCAATTATGCCGACTCTTCCCATAGTTGTTCCTCCTTTTGTTAATCCAGGGAATTTATCAACTTCCCATATTGTAGCTATATTATAACTACAATATAGTTATTCTACATGTCAATACCAAAAGGCGTAGGACATCAGAACCGGAGCCGCACACACCAACTTGTTCCTGAGGAACTTAAAAGAAGGCATGGAGGTGTTTTTTTGTAGGAAACTGGGGATGAATGAATTTCGGAATCCGGCTCCGGCACCCTTACCTCAGCAAGAAATAGACGCTGAGCCCCATCAGGGTCTGGCCATGGTCTATTTCACCTCGTCGTATCATCTCCGGAATCCTCTTCAGGTCCGTCAGGCACACCTCTATATCCTCCGCTGCATCGAGCATGGGCTCGGCTACCCTCTCCGCGCCTGTTGCCGCATAGGTAAATCCGGAATGAGTGAGGACTGCGGGCTGCGGGTAGGTCTTGGTTAACAGGGAGAGCTCCTTTGCCCGATACCCCGTTTCTTCCAAGAGCTCTCTTGCGGCAGTTTCTTGAGGGTTGAGATCGTCATCATCGATCAATCCTCCGGGCAATTCAAGAAAAGTCCGGCCACAACCGTGCCTGTATTGATTGATCATGACGAGTTGATCTTCCGGTGTGATGGGTATCACCTGAACCCAGTTTGGAAAATCGATCACATAGAAATCATGCTCTTGGCCTGTCCTCGGGGAACGGCATCGATTCACCCGTAAGGAAAAGAGCCCCATATCCGAACCTTCGTGCGTATCGATAATAGGCCATGGCTTTATCATTGATGTTCCTCCGTCTAAGAAATCCCTAAATCGGCACGTAACTCCGCTGCGCTGCATACCTTGAGGAGAGGAAAAAGCGCAGTGTTTCGATACACATTCAAAATATCGTGATGGACCTTCATCGAGGTGGCAGCGGCACAATCTGAGACGATGACGCAGTGAAAATCATAACAGATCGCATCGAGCGCGGTTGTCAACACGCACACAGGTGTGGTGATGCCGGTTACCGCGCACAACGCGACATCTCTTTCCCGCAGGTATCGCTCCAAACCGGTCTCGAAAAAGGCGGAAAAGCGCGGTTTGGGCAGCCATAGATCCTCTGGCTTTCTCTCGAGCTCATCGATAACCTCGGCTCCCTTGGTTCCCTTCAGGGACTCCGGTTTCATCCTGCCGGTGAAGATGAAATCATCCTC
>Ga0307422_1000929_pt1 | contig 15600 bp, 13 predicted proteins | sample SalMarWE160290MG_FD_202153 | JGI IMG/M metagenome (GOLD analysis project Ga0307422, IMG submission 202153) | Salt marsh sediment microbial communities from the Plum Island Ecosystem LTER, Massachusetts, United States - WE1602-90 | ecosystem: Environmental > Aquatic > Marine > Intertidal zone >...
ATCCCATCAATTTTGGTTAACTCACCAACCGAAGCCCCCAATACACGGTCTATCGAGCCAAAGTGTTTTACAAGCTTCGCAAAGGTCGTTGGGCCGACACCCTCGGCCCTTATAAGTTTGAGCCATTTTTCGATATCAACAGAATTGTCCTGTCGTCTCGCCATAATTTAGCAACCAGAAAAACTTGAGAACAGTCTATCCGGTCACCGCCAATGGTCAAGAAATTTTTACAATTCGTGCCTCATAAAGCACAGATTGCACTTTGTTGATGGGGGTAATAGAGCGATGTTTTTTCACTTGACAGCGACCTTAAACCTATTAAAATTCTTGTTCAGCTTGCCTATCTATACAGACACAGGGAGCCAGCATGGTTCGACATAGCTCACCATAAACAGAGATGCGAAATGATACACGAAAATGAGGTCATTATGCTCCTGCTCGGCGTGGGCGTCCTTATCTTCATCCTGACAAGCCGCCTGCGACTGAAACAGATTCCCGCATCGAACATACTTACAGCCGCATTTTATATCGCCTTCGCAAGCTGGGTTTCGACTGTGCTCGAAGGTCTTTTCCTGGAAGGACTTTTTAACTATGTGGAGCATATATGCTACGCTGTCGGCTCTATATTGCTGGCCGTCTGGTGCCGGAAGGCATTTGCAACCAAAAAGGAGACGGCGTAATGCATCCTCACCCGGTTGTAATTTTCGATATCATTACCTTCCTTGCCTGCCTAACTGCTTTGGTTTTCCTGTGTAAAAGCTCCATACACGCCAAACAGCACAGAACACAGTTACTTTTCTCAGGGCTTCTCGTTTTTACTCTGCTTTGCTATAGCTTTTGCCTGATTCTGGAATGGTCCAGAGTAACCAGCCGGCTGGATATATTAGAGAACTTCATTGGTGTATTAGCGCCAATGTGGTGGGCGTTTGTTTTCTATGCCTTTCTGAAAGAAATTACGGAAAAGAATCTGCGCGAGAGCGAAGCGAGGCTCTACGAGCTTTTTGATGAGGCCCCCATAGGTTATCACGAACTGGATACCGAAGGACGTATCACACACATCAATAAGACAGAGCTCAAAATGCTTGGCTACAAATATGAGGAGATGCTCGGCCGACCTGTATGGGAATTCGTCATCGAAGAGGAAACATCCAGGCAGGCGGTTATAGACAAACTGTCCGGTGCTATCCCACCGGGACAGGCATTGGAGCGAACTCTCAGGCAAAAAAACGGAAACACGCTCCCAGTCCTGTGCGAGGACCGGCTCCTGCACGATGATTTCGGCAATATCACAGGCATCCGTTCCACTATACAAAATATCAGCAAGCGTAAGCAGGCAGAATACGACCGTGAACAGCTTATGGAAACACTGGCCTCGAAGAATAAAGAGCTTGAGTCGATTTTATACGTCACGTCACACGACCTGCGAGCGCCGCTGGTCAATATTCAAGGTTTTAGTCACGAGCTGTCTCTGAGCTGTGAACAGGTGCGCTCGGCCCTTAGAGACAGGAAAAAATCCGCAGATACGGACGAGAAGCTGCAAACCGCCTTGAACAAGGACATTCCAGAAGCGCTGGGCTTTATAACCAACAGCGCAAGCAGGATGGAATCATTGCTGTCGGGGCTGCTGCGGCTCTCACGGCTTGGAACTGCCGCGCTGAATATCGAGTCGCTGGATATGAATACCCTGCTGGCTGATGTCACCAAAAGTACAGAATATCAAATAAAGCAGGCCGGTGCAACGGTAAAGGTAGAGCCGCTACCACCCTGCCGCGGTGACTCTTCGCAGATAAACCAGGTCTTCACCAATATCCTGAATAATGCACTGAAATATCTTGACGACACCCGGCCGGGTATGATACGTGTATATGCCAAAGCCGAATACGGAAGGAATGTTTATTGCGTGGAGGATAACGGTGTGGGTATCGCACCCGATCACAAGGAAAAAATATTCGAGATATTCTACCGGCTCGAACCGGATAAAAAACACGGAGAAGGGCTTGGCTTGACTATCGTAAAGCACATTCTCGAAAGACACAACGGCAACATACGGGTGGAATCAAAGCCCGGCGTCGGAAGCAAATTCTTTATTTCTCTGCCAAGTGTCTGAACAATAGATGAAATGGGGACAAGTGGAAAGGAAAAGAATGAATAAAGAAGGTGTTATTCTTATTGCCGAAGATGATGAAGGACATTTTGAGCTGATAAAGAGAACTTTGCAGCGTGCCGGTGTCTGCAATGAAATACTTCGGTTTGCCGACGGCCAAGAGACGCTTGACTTTCTCTTTATAAAGGGCGACGGGCTCAAACGAGAGCCCAACAGGGAGTATCTTTTACTGCTGGATATCCGTATGCCCAAAATAGACGGTATAGAAGTCCTTGAGAAAATCAAGCAGGACCCGAATTTAAAAAAGATTCCTGTGGTTATGTTAACTACGACGGACGACCCGGTTACAATCGAGCGATGTCACGACCTCGGCTGCAGCGTTTATATAGTCAAGCCGGTCGAATACGAAGACTTCACAGACGCTGTCCACAAAATAGGCCTGTTTCTTTCGGTTGTCGAGATACCTCAGGTCAGCGGTTTCAAATAAAACAAGAGAAAAAATGCAATGAATAAAAATACTGTCATTCTTATTGCCGAAGATGATATGGGGCACGTTGAGCTCGTAAAGAGAAATCTCTGGCGCAGCTGTGTCGAGAATCATATCCTGCAATTCAAGAACGGGCAGGAGATAATAGACTTTTTGTTCGGTGAAGGTAATAAGGCAAAGCATAAGAAAAGCGACAGTTATATTTTGCTTCTCGATATTCGGATGCCCAAGGTTGATGGGCAACAAGTCCTCAGAAAGATTAAACAAGACAGTAAATTGAGAAAGATGCCGGTAATTATACTGACGACAACCGCTGATTTAAGCGAGATTGAACGCTATTACCAAATGGGATGCAGCTTTTATATGATAAAGCCGGCAGATTACAGTAAATTTATGGAGGCGGTGGAGAATCTGGGAACATTCCTCTCTCTGAAAGGTCTCAGAATACCGGTAATAACAAGATAAGGTATTTTTTACGAAACAACTGTAAAAAAAGTGGAGAAAAAAGAACCAGCCAGTTAAAAAAGAGTATAGGTAGTGTTATTTTTGCGTCAATTTGTCATGTGGGTGGCTTTCCAATGAAGAATACTCAAAAGAAGGCCTTTTATAAGAAAAACTAATCATATATTCATCAAATCTGGTGCAAAAAGAATTTTAATGCGAAGATGGCGCCACAATGGCCTTTTTATAAGTCTTTTGTTTAGTGTAGCTTATGTCCTATAATCAGGTATTATTTCGACTTTATGGGTCGGTACCCTTAACCACAAAATATTGACTAAAGAGCCTTTATTCGTTATCATAAAGTTTTATGGCAAAAACAACAAAAATAACTCGGAAGAAACAAACAAAAAAAGCCCCAGCCAAAATCACAAAAGTCAGGGACAAAAAGGCCTTTAATACCTATAAAGAGGCCATTAAATACCTCTACGAAAAGACCGACTACGAAAAACAAAGCCGCCTGAGATATAATGTCACGACCTTTAACCTCAACAGAATGGAAAAGCTCCTGTCTTTGCTGGGTAAGCCACATAAAAAATTCCCTACAGTTCATATAGCCGGCACAAAAGGTAAGGGCTCTACAGCCGCAATGCTGGCTAAAATGCTTGAGGCGAATGGTTATAAAGTTGGTCTATACACTTCTCCGCATGTTGTAAACTTACACGAGCGAATTGCGGTCAACTCACAAATGATTAGCGAACGGGAAATGCTTGGCCTGCTAAACCGCGTTTACGCCCCGGTTGAGAAAATGGCAAAAGCCGACTCACCGACTTTCTTCGAAATAATGACCGCCATGGCATTTATGCACTTTGCGGATATAAAGGTTGACATCGGCGTAATCGAAACCGGTTTAGGCGGCAGACTGGACAGCACAAACGTCATCCAGCCCGAAGTAGTCGGCATAACCAGTATCAGTATCGACCATCAGAGCCAGCTTGGAGATACTATCGACAAGATTGCAGAGGAGAAGGCAGGTATTTTCAAGCGTGGCATACCGATTATTACTGTTCAGCAGGAGCCAGCGGCAATGCGCGTTCTGAAGTCGCTCGCTAACGCTGCCAAGGCGCCTCTGAGCGTTACCGGCGGAGACATTGATTTTTCGCACCGATTTGAAACTTCGCGGGAACACGGACCGCATACGAGAATCTGCCTGACGACACCAACGAGTAAATTCGAGCACCTGCGAGTGCCGATGCACGGCACACATCAGGCAATCAACTGCGGGCTGGCCCTGGCTATGCTGGATAAACTCAAGGCAAGCGGCTACAAGATTGACAATGAAAAAACAACCGAAGGGCTCGGCAAGGTATCCCTAACGGGCCGGATGGAAATGATTTGCGAAGACCCCAGAATTATGATAGATGCCGCCCACAATGCTGCAAGCATCCGGGCCTTAATACATGCAATCGGCCAAAATATTCCTTATGACTCACTGGTGATAATCTTCGGCTGTAATAAAGACAAAGACATTAAGGGAATGCTGAATGAACTACAATATGGGGCCGACAAGGTTGTTTTTACGCGCAGCAACTCCCCCAGAGCGGCATCGCCGGAAGATTTAGCAGAAATGTGGACGGAAATATGCGGCAAGATGTGCCAGGCAGCTCACGGCTTAGGTTTGGCATTGGAGCTGGCAAAAAATGCCATCAGTAAAGAAGACCTGATTTGTGTTACCGGCAGTTTTTATCTCATCGGCCAGGCGAAGATGCGTTTCTCGGCATCCGATTTAAGCGGACCGACCGAGTAACAATAAACAAAAAGAAATCCCCTTTCCAGCTGGACAGGAACTTTGAGATAGTTTCTTAATATTTGTTATTGACTATTTCCAACCATACCTTTTTAATCTTTGTTTTACGTGGTCTTCTTAACGTGCAGGCATAAACTCACCCCGCTTCGTGGGCGAAGCGAGGCGAGAGGGGCTTTAGATGGCGCAGGTGAAGAGATATATCGCAGTTGACCTCGGAGCCGAGAGCGGCAGGGTGATGCTCGGCTCGGTGCGGCACGGGCTTGTAGCCCGTGAAAACACGGCCAAGATGGCCGTGCCACGGCTCATCCTCGAAGAGATTCACCGTTTCGATAACGGACCTGTCGAGGAAAATCCGGCGGAAAACAAAAAGGAATCTCCTTTCTCGCCGGACAGGAGTTCCGCCGGACTGCGATGGGATTTTAACAAGCTGCTCGGCAAGGTAAAAACAGGTATAGCCAAAGCAGTAAAAGCAGCACGCACACAAGCCTGGGGCATCGGCATAGACAGCTGGGGAGTTGACTTCGGCTTGATAGACGGCGATGGAAAACTGGTTGAAAATCCTTACCACTATCGCGACAGCCGAACAAACGGGATGATGGAAAAGGCATTTGAACTGATGGAAAAACGGAAAATTTATGAAAACACCGGTTTGCAGTTTATGCAGTTCAACAGCGTTTACCAGCTCCTTGCGATGCGTTTAGCCGGGTCGGCTGCGCTTGCCAAAGCAAAGAACCTGATTTTTATGGCGGACCTGCTCAGCTATTATTTATGTGGTAAGGTTTTCGCGGAATATACCCTCGCAAGCACATCACAATTTATGGATATGAAGACAGGTCAATGGTCGAGAGAAGTGTTAAAAAAATTATCTTTGCCGATTAATATTATGCCAAAAATCGTGCAACCGGGCACGGTTGTCGGTCAACTGTCGGCAAAGACCGGAATCGAACTTGGCTGCGGACCTATCCCGGTCATCGCTATCGGCTCGCACGACACGGCCTCCGCAGTCGCCGCAGTGCCGGCCGACGAGAACACCGGCTGGGCGTATCTCTCATCCGGCACGTGGTCGCTGATGGGCGTTGAAACACCAAAGGCGATTATCACCGACAAAACTTTTGAATATGAATTCACGAATGAAGGCGGGGTTGAAAATACGATTCGACTCCTGAAGAACATAATGGGACTGTGGCTTATTCAGGAGAGCAAAAGGCAGTGGCAGAGGGAGGGAACAGACCTTTCATATCCGGAGCTTACTAAGATGGCAGAAAAGGCCGAACCTTTTGCCAGCCACATTGAGGTCGATAACAGCGCATTCCTTGCTCCCGGTGATATGCCTAAACGTATAAACGAATATTTGACTAACACCGGCCAGAAAGCCACCGACGACAAGGGACAGCTAATAAGAATCATGCTCGAAAGTCTGGCTCTCAGATACCGGCAGGTGTTGGAAGCCCTCGAAGATGTTACAGGAAAATCAATCGAGGTGCTGCACATTGTCGGCGGCGGAATACAAAATGAGCTGCTCTGTCAGTTTACAGCCAACGCCACCGGCAAAAAGGTAATCACAGGCCCGATTGAGGCGACGGCCAGCGGCAATATCCTTATGCAGGCCAAAGCCACAGGACAGATTAAGTCACTAACAGAAGCCAGGAAGATTGTTCGAAACTCATTCGAGCTGAAAGAATATCAGCCGCAGGATACGGCGCTTTGGCAGGAACAATACAAAAAAATCAAAAGTCAAAATTAAGGAAAAGGCAGTTTGGCCGAAGAACTCGAACACAAACTTGACAGTTTCAATCCTGAAGAGAGAAAAGAGGCATTAGTATCGCTATGTCGCAAGGTTGGGACGGGGAAAATCGAACTGCCCGACGCCGGCACAGAAGTCAACCTGCACTGTCATACTTTTTTTTCCTATAATACTTACGGCTATTCTCCGAGCAAATTTGCCTGGCTGGCTCGTAAACGCGGATTAGCTGTTGCCGGTGTGGTTGATTTCGATGTGCTTGATGCTTTAGAAGAATTCCTCGAAGCAGCAAGGATGCTGGGCCTAAAGGCCTGTGCAGGATTAGAGACGCGGGTCTTTGTGCCGGAATTCTCCGATAGAGTAATTAACTCACCCGGCGAGCCGGGCATCTCATATTATATGGGATTAGGATTCCCAGGTTCACAGCTTGAAGGTGAGCAGGAAAAGTTTTTACTAAAGCTCCGCGAGACCGCTCAGCAGCGAAATCGCGACTTAATGGAGCGAGTGAACAAATACTTAAAACCGATTGAGCTGGATTACGAAAAGGATGTGATAGTCCTGACGCCTTCGGGCAATCCGACCGAGCGGCATATTTGTCTCGCCTATGCGCGCAAGGCCGAGCGATTTTTCAAAGACAGAAAAAAGCTATCGGATTTCTGGTCGGAGAAACTGGGCGTGAAAATCGAAGAATCAAAATTGCCAGAGAGCAGAGACCTGCTGAATACAATTCGAGCCAAAACTATGAAACGCGGCGGTGTTGGCTATGTGCTGCCTGATAAAGGCTCATTTCCATCAATGGCAGATACCAATCGGTTCGTTCTTGCAGCCGGCGGCATACCTGTTGCAACCTGGCTGGACGGCACCAGCGAAGGTGAAAAAGATATCGAAGAGCTTCTAAAAGTTGCGATGAGCACAGGCGCAGCAGCTCTCAACATTATTCCCGACCGTAATTACACGCCGGGTGTAAAAAGCGAGAAGCTCGAAAACCTATACTATGTGATGGAGTTGGCGGAAAAGCTGCATTTGCCCATCGTCGTCGGGACTGAAATGAACAGCCCGGGCCAGAAATTCGTTGACGACTTTGATAGCAAGGAACTGGCTCCTCTGGTGCCGATTTTTCTAAAAGGCGCTCATATTGTTTATGCTCATTCGGTGCTTCAGCAAAAATGCTCTCTGGGATACACCAGCGAATGGGCAAAGAGAAATTTCAAAAACGCAGCCAAGAAAAACGAATTCTTCGAAAAGCTCGGCTCTCTGCTCGATCCGAAAGACGAAGACAAGCTAAACGATTTGAGCGAAAATATGACCGCTGAGCAGATATTAGAAAAAGTGTCTCGTATCTCGTAAACCTGTTATGACAACATTACCACAAACACAATGTGCAGTGCAGTTAGTTGGGCCGGATAAACTTGTCTTAAATAAATCCAAGGAGGTTTTCAGCCCCGGCCGACATCAGGTTCTCTGCAAAGTCGAGGCGGTGGGACTTTGCTTTTCCGACCTGAAACTACTGAAGCAATTTTCCAGCCACGTTCGCAAAAGCGAGATAGTATCCGGCATTGACCCGGAAGCGCTCAAAGAGATACCAAGCTACATAGCCGGCCAAAAACCGGCTGTGCCCGGCCACGAAGCCGTCGTCAGAATCCAGTCGGTTGGCCCCGGTGTGAAAGATTTTAAGCCGGGCCAGCGCTATCTTGTGCAGACCGACTATCGCTGGCTGCGCACAGCCAGCTCCAACGCCGCCTTCGGATATAACTTTGAAGGAGCACTTCAGGAATATGTGCTGATGGATGAAAGAATTATCACCTCGCCCGAAGGCGAATCAATGCTTATACCCGTCGGCAAGAATCTGTCCGCCTCAGCAATTGCCCTGGTTGAGCCGTGGGCGTGCGTTGAAGATGCCTACGCATCCAAAGAACGCACGAAATTGAAAAAAGACGGACAGATGCTTATCGCTGCCGATACGAAGGTTGCCGAGGGACTTTTTAAAAACTTATTCAGCCGCTGCGGCAGGCCTGCTCAAATAACCTGGGTCTCATCTTACGAACCGTCTGAAGAATTAGCAAACGGGATACAGAGATTTGCGAGTGTATCAGAGCTTACAAGGAAGGGCGGTTCACGAACCGCCCCTACCGAATTTGATGATGTAATTTATTTTGGTTCCGAGCCGGATACCGTCGAGCAATTATTTGCTAAAATTGCTGCGCAGGGTTTGCTGAATATCGTGCTTTGCGGCGGCAGGTTCGGCAGAGATATTGTTACTCCGGCAGGCAGGGTCCACTACGGCGGCATTCGCATAATTGGCTGCAGGGATTTCGACCCGGCTGAGTCTATGCAGGTAATCCCCGACAGTGGTGAAATTCGGGCAGGCGATAAAATCAATGTCATCGGCGCAGCCGGGCCGATGGGGACGATGCATGTGATAAGAAACATCTGCCGGGGTGTTGAGGGCGTGAGCGTTCTCGCAGGCGACATTGACGACGACAGATTGGCAAAGCTGACAAAAATTGCAGAACCTCTGGCAAAGAAAAACGACGTTGTATATAGAACATATAATCCAGTTAAAGCAGAGATGACGGAGAAATTCGACTACATCGTTTTGATGGCGCCTGTTTTCGATTTGGTTGCTGCTTCGGTGCATAGCTGCCGCCAGCGGGGTATAATAAATATCTTCGCCGGCATACCCGCGACGGTTACGGGGAAAATTGACTTGGACACTTACATCGAAAAGCAATTGTATTTTGTCGGAACCAGCGGCTCAACTTTGGATGATATGAAACAGGTTTTGACACGGGTAAAAACCGGCCGGCTCGATACCAATGTTTCTGTTGCGGCTGTTGGCGGGCTTGACGGGGCGATTGAAGGAATCCGGGCGGTGGAAAACCGCTCGATAGCAGGCAAAATTATCGTATATCCAAAATGCAAAGGCCTGGGGATGGTTCGGCTGGAAAATTTAGAAGAAAAAATACCGGAGGTTGCTGGGCATCTTAATAAGGGATTGTGGACAAAACAAGCAGAACAGAAGCTGCTGGAAAAATACTCGTGAAATATCACATTGTTGCTTTAGGAGAGCAAAGATGAAACGGCACGCATTTAAGATGAAGCTAAAGCCGGGATATGAGCAGGAATATAAAAACAGGCACGATACAATTTGGCCTGAGCTGGCTGAGTTGCTCATCGATGCAGGCGTAAGCGATTATTCAATATTTTTAGACAAAGAGACACTAACGCTGTTTGCTGTTCAGAAGCTTAGCGATGACAATACAGCCAACACTATTGCGAATGAAGCCATAATGCGAAAATGGTGGGATTATATGGCTGATATAATGGAATGCAATCCTGATAACTCCCCTGTCGAGTGTGACCTTCAGGAGGTCTTTCATATAGACTAATCAGCTCAAGCTGATATGCGAAATTGTGTTAAAGCAGCAATTTAAAACCATCAGGGCTTTCCGGGAGAATAAAAAAACATAGATGTTTTCAAACATTTCAAGTATCATATCAACGAGTATTAAGGAAACTTTCAACAGAAGTTTAGTTATGGCAATTAGAAAAACAACCAAACAAACTGAGGAAATTTGTTAGAGAAATATAAAAGGTAAAGGAGACTCAATCAGGATGACTAATTTGAAAGGGATTGAAAGTGGCTATGCTGATGCCAAACCGCTCTATGCAGAGCTGGGAGTTGACACCGAAAAAGCAATGGAGCGGCTGAGCAAGATAGCAATATCGCTGCACTGCTGGCAGGGAGATGATGTAGGCGGATTTGAAACAGCCGGTGCGGAACTGTCCGGCGGAGGAATCCAGGCCACCGGAAACTACCCCGGCAAGGCCCGCAATATAAGCGAGCTAAGGAGCGACACCGAAAAAGCATTAAGCATGATTCCCGGCAAACACCGCCTGAATCTGCACGCCTGCTATCTGGACAACAAAGGTAAATACGTGGACCGAAATGAAATTACGGTCGAGCACTTCCAGTCCTGGATAGACTGGGCAAAGGCCAACGGGCTTGGTATGGACTTCAATCCGACATACTTCTCTCATAAAAAAGCAGCCGATGGTTTCACACTCAGTCATCCCGATAAGGGAATCCGTAATTTCTGGATAGAGCACGGCATCGCCTGCCGCAAGATTGGCCAGCAGATGGGCCAGCAGCTCGGAACTCCGTGCGTGACAAACGTATGGATTCCGGACGGATACAAGGATATCCCGGCTGACCGTAAGGGACCTCGCCGGCGGCTAAAGGAATCGCTCGACAAAATATTCTCTGAAAAGATGGACAAAAAATTTCTTCTTGATTCCGTAGAAAGCAAACTCTTCGGCATCGGCTCGGAAAGTTACGTTGTCGGCTCACACGAATTTTACCTTGGTTATGCGGTTAAAAATAACATATTACTCTGTCTTGACACCGGCCATTTCCATCCAACGGAGGTTGTCTCCGATAAAATTTCATCGGTGCTGACCTTTCTTGACGAGATACTGCTGCATGTCAGCAGAGGTGTCCGATGGGACAGCGACCACGTGGTTATCTTATCAGATGAGTTGCGTGCTATCGCAGAAGAGATAGTCCGCGGCGATTACCTTCAAAGGGTCCACATCGGCCTTGACTTTTTCGATGCCAGTATTAATCGTGTAGCCGCCTGGGTGATAGGGACTCGCTGCATGCTAAAGGCGCTGTTGATGGCTCTACTTGAGCCGGTGGACAAGCTGCGCCGGATGGAAGAGGCAGGCGATTTTACCGCTCGTCTTGCTATGCTGGAGGAATTAAAAACACTTCCCTTTGGTGCAGTTTGGGATTATTATTGTATGAAGCAGGATGTCCCGGGCAGGGAATGGCTCGAGGAAGTAAGAGCGTATGAAAAGAACATTCTAAGTAAACGATAGGATATTTTACTTATAAATATGGACGGATTCGAAAAATGACGGAAGAAAACACAGAACAAAACCAGTCAATCAACGAATTTGAAAGACAGCCGGTACCCAGGCAGGCGTTACTCGGTTTCAAGAGCTTCGTCGGGATGTATGCAGGAGAACACTGCGCGGGGACAGAGCTGATGCTTGGGCCGCTTTTCGTAGCGGCTGGAGTAAGTGCGTTTGACCTTATAACGGGGCTGATTATCGGCAACGCTCTCGCTGTGCTGAGCTGGATGCTTATGTGCGCTCCGATTGCCACGCGGGCCCGGCTGACGCTGTATTATCAGCTTGAGAACATCTGCGGCCGAAAGCTGGTTACGCTCTACAACCTGGCCAACGGAGTGATGTTCTGCTTCCTGGCCGGGGCGATGATTACTGTTTCAGCAACGGCGATTGGTGTCTGGTTTAACTTTAAGATGCCGGGCCTTAACGACCTTTATCCCAACAGTGTCGGCTGGGTTCTTGCGGTGCTCGTAGCCGGCGGGCTGATAGCAATTGTTGCGGCGTATGGGTACCAGACGGTTGCTAAGTTTGCCAATATAGCCGCTCCCTGGATGGTCCTGGTGTTTTTGGCGTTCGGCTTTGTCGGCTTACGGCAGTTCATTAATGCAACAGGGGCGGACGTGAAATCAGTTGGCGACTTCTGGACCCTGGCAAAAACACATATCTGGAAAGGCGGTGCCCCGCTTCCCGGCCAGATAAAGTTTACCTTCTGGCATGTGATGTTCTTTGCATGGTTCTGTAATATGGCGATGCATATCGGGATGAGCGATCTGTCGGTTTTCCGTTACGCCAAAAAATCATGGTATGCGGTTGCTTCGGGAGCCGGGATGTATGTCGGGCACTTTATGGCGTGGATTTCCGCATCTATTTTATATGCGTATCAACTGCATCAGGACCCGAGTAATACAGACGTGCTTCCGGGTCCGCTTGCATATCGTGCGGCCGGGCTGGCAGGCATACTCTGTGTCATCATCGCCGGCTGGACGACAGCAAATCCGACAATATACCGCGCCGGCCTCGCCTTTCAGGCGATAGTGCCTCGGACATCACGGTTCAAGGTAACGCTCATTACAGGCGGAATTGCAACACTTGCGGGCCTGTTCCCTGCGATTGCTATGAAACTGCTTGGTTTTGTGGCGCTATACGGACTGCTTTTGATGCCGATGGGAGCGGTGGTTTTCGTGGACTTCTGGCTTATCAAAAAATTCGGACTCAAGAGTAACTACGCACAAATCAGCCGAAAGACTTTCAACTGGGCTGCCGGTCTGGCGTGGCTGCTCACGTTGGCAATCTGCGTCTTATTGGTAAAATCGGATTATACGTTAAAAAGTGGATTTAAACCGTTTCAAATCTACTTTGTATCTCTGCCGGGCTGGTTTATCGCAGCCGTTTTATACGTTGTCCTGAGTGCGTTTTACCAGCACAAGGTTTATTCACTGCCGTTTTCACGATTGCTTGCTCAGGGAGCAAGCTGGATTTCGCTTATCGTTCTGGTCTTAATGGCAGTTCTGTTTGTTGCCGGGGCCGTAACTCTGGACAAGGTAAAATGGGTGTTCACAATTGTTACAATCGTGTGGTTTGTCACAGCCAGCTTGTGGATGTGGGAGAGTAATTCCGAAAGTTCAGAATAAGCTTTACGTTTGAATCCGTGATAAAGAACAGGTGGCAATGAATAAGGCCCTGGCAGACCTTATAAAGATATCGAACGCAACAGGCAAAGACTCTACACTCGTTCAGGGCGGAGGCGGCAATACATCGGTCAAGACCGCTGACGGCAAATATATGTTCATCAAGGCCAGCGGCACGGCCTTGAAAGATATGAACAGCCGGCGGGGCTGGCGACGGCTTCGGCTCGAACGGGTCCTGTCGATTATAAATGACAAATCGATAGCAAAGCTCAGCGTCAATAAAAGAGAAATCGAGGTGGTCAATCGACTGCTCGATGCCTGTGACGATAAGGTTGCAACCGGAGCCAGGCCGTCGGTGGAATCGCATCTGCACGCCTTTCTCGATAAGTGCATAATTCACCTGCACCCTATCGCGGTAGCTGCGTATGTAAATTCCAAAAACGGAAGAAAAGAATTCGAAAGGCTCTTCAAGCAAATCGAAAATCAAAAATCAAAAATCAAAAATTCCTTACCTCCCTTGTGGGTTCCTTATGCTGACCCGGGCTTTATGCTCGCGAAGAAAATCGCTAATCTGGTAACTGCCTATCAAAAACAATCCGGTAAAAAACCGGCAATTCTCTTTCTCGAAAAGCACGGACTGTTCATAAGCACCGGCACGGCAGCCAAAGCATTACAATTAGTTCGCGAAGTCATCAGGCTCTGTAAAAGCAAGCTGCCCGCTGTGAAATCAGTCAGAATAAAAACCCCTGCCGTCAGGGACATTACCGCTGCGAAATCTGCTATCGGCAAGGCGGTTCTCAACGCAACCGGCCAAAACTTACCGGCAAGCTATTTCAAAACGACGAAGTTGATTGCCGCATTTATGGCCCGCAAAGACGCAGCGAAATTACTGAATACGCCCGCCCTTAATCCTGATGAATTGGTCTATGCAAACGGATCTGCTCTATGGATTGAAAACTATGACGTCAAGACCATCACCGGCAAGCTAAAGTCGCTGGTAAGGAAAAGACAAAAACCTGCTTCGGCATTTATAATAAAAGACGTGGGTCTTTTCGTCGCAGCCGAGAAAAAAATCGCCCCGACCATTGCCGAAATCACCGCCGGCTCGCTGCTGGTTCGTATGTATGCAACAAAATTCGGCGGCATCCTCACACTCAACAAGCGCCAGCAGGATTTTATCAATACCTGGGAGGCCGAGGCATTCCGTAGAAAAGTCGCATCTCGCCCCTGCGTCTCCCGACGCAAGTCGGTGCAGCGGGGCAAATAATCAGCTAAACACTAAAATGCGTATGTCGTCACCGGATTTTCTCGTTTTTTTAATTACGGTGCTTTAGTCAAGCGTGCGCCGATGCAACCCGTGATGCGCGGGCAGACTGGATACTATGCACGGCATCATCATCAAAGAAACGGGCACCACAAGACCGGCACTTATAGTGACGAAGCCCCTTGACTGTCAGCCCATCCGACAGTTGACAAGTCTCTACCGTACGAGTCATCTTAACCTTTCCGCACTCCGGACAAGGCAAAGGCTCAGATATCGGTGCCTTTTTTGGATGAGATAAGGACATAGAAAACGTCAACTCCTTCTTTCTTGAGAATCTTACCTTTGGTATAGATGTCGAATCCATCAAAGGTTAGACCCTTAATTACATATAACCTTTCAGCTTTCCTGGTCTTCGGATTACGCGAACGCAGGATCTTGAAGATTGCCGGTGCATTAAGTATGGCCTCATAAACAAGCTCCGGCGTCAACGCATCTCTTGCCATTTCCATCTCCGCCTTTTCGGTGAAGAGGACTTTTCGTGAAATCACCAGACGTTTTATTCGGATAAGGGCATCCATACACTCTCAATTCTTATTATACAGCAACTCGTATATTTAGTCAAACAAAACGCTTAATGCCGCTCATTTAACCATTTCTGCCAATGGCCTAAACTCATCCGGAAATAACCGACCTCTCCTCATATGCCCATACAGCCGAAATGAGTATGGCGTAGTCGGATTTTCTCGTTTTTTCACAGATACTCAAAAAACAACAAAAATGGGGCCTCAAAAAGGTTTTGGAGTTGCTTTTTGGGGTTAGGATGTGCTAAACTACTGTTCTTTAATATTATTATCGGGGCGTTGAAAGGCGTTTTTTGCCTGCCCAGGGCCATTTTAGAGGAATTAATAGTATGGATTTTTGTATCGAAGATACTCGAAAAAAGCCGCACCCGAAATTGAAAGAGCTTATTGCCGATGGGATTATAACCCTCGAAACCGCAACCGACTGGCTCAGAAGCATTTACGAGATACGCTTCTTCGAGGAGAAAGTCTTCGAGCTTTTGGGCCAGAACATCATCAAAGGCGCTTCACATCTCTATGCCGGCGAAGAAGCGGTCGCCGTCGGAGCTGTCGCCGCTATTGAGCGAGGCGATGTAATCGGCTCGACCCATCGAGGCCACGGCCACTGCGGAGCTATCGGCAATAAATACGCAGACA
>Ga0307422_1000931_pt1 | contig 15572 bp, 4 predicted proteins | sample SalMarWE160290MG_FD_202153 | JGI IMG/M metagenome (GOLD analysis project Ga0307422, IMG submission 202153) | Salt marsh sediment microbial communities from the Plum Island Ecosystem LTER, Massachusetts, United States - WE1602-90 | ecosystem: Environmental > Aquatic > Marine > Intertidal zone >...
GGCATTGATATGACTGCTGCAAGTGGTGGTTACTTTGAGACACTCGGTATTAAAGATACTGCTGCGAACGGCAATCCTTATCCAGACGGCACTGCTTATGTGAGCGGAGCCGCCGGTGAAGCCGGTAATACATACACCATAGCTCCCGGTGACCGTGTATTTATTGTTGAGCTTATTGCAGAGAAACCCCTTAAGGCATCTGTTCCGAATCCCGCAAATGCCGCGGACAATGTATCTCAGAATCCAACTCTTAGTTGGGTGCCGGGACAGCGCGCAGCCGAACACATTGTTTACTTCGGTGAAGATTATAACGATGTAGCTGAAGGTGCTCCAAGTACATACCAGGGAACCGTAACCGAACCCAGCTTTAACATTACATCTCTTACGATAGGCCAAACCTATTACTGGCGAGTTGATGAGGTAAACGAATCAGATACCTGGGTAGGCGATGTATGGAATTTCAAAGTTGCGCCTATAAAAAGCTGGAAACCTTCGCCTTATGATCATGAGATTGCCGTTTTCACCGATCCGTGCACAATCCTTAGCTGGAATCCCGGTACTGATACGAGTGAAAGCCAGTTGTACTTTGGTAGCAGCCCGGATTCATTAACTTTAGAGACAACCATAAGTCATACAGGATTGATACGTTATAGTTACGACAAAACAGGTCTTGTTAATGACCAGGATTATTATTGGCGTGTTGATCAAGTAATTGATGGTAACACCTTGACGGGCGATGTTTGGCACTTTACAACGATACCTGACATTCAAATTACCAATCCTAATCTTGTCGGCTGGTGGAAGTTCGATGAAGGCCCCGGCAAAGCGATTGACTGGTCAGGTCTGAACCAGCACGGGACTGTTTTTGGTGATGCCCAGTCAGCTCCCGGCTATGATGGAGATGCAATACAATTTGATGGATACGACGACCTTATACAACTTCCCATAGGTTCCACTATAGCTACATGCGATAGTATAACTATATCGACCTGGATAGACTTCTCAGGCGAGGGAGGTACAGATCAGCGAATATTTGATTTTGGAAATGGCAACGAGTCCGGGTATATGTACCTGACGCCTGATAACGGCACCACCATGATTTTTTATATAAGAACGAACGCTGCGGACGTTGCTTCTCAAATTGATGCCCCTGATACATTACCGGCCGGATGGCATCACGTGGCTATTACAATAGATAGTACAACCATGATTGTACAGCTTTACCTCGACAGTGAGAGCGTTACCAGTGGTACAACAGATGTCCTCCCTTCGGACCTTGGTAATACTACCGACAACTGGATTGGAAGGTCGCAATGGGGCGCACAAGCATACTTAGATGCTTCTCTGGATGAATTCCGTATCTATAATTATGCCCTGACGGCTGATGAGATTGAGCAGGTTATGAAAATAGATCCGTTACGTGCCAGAGGGCCTCAGCCGGAAAACGGTTCAACCGTTGATATCGTAGTTACAAAGACACTGAGCTGGACCGCCGGAGATGATGCTGTTCAACATGATGTATATTTAGGCACTAATGCAGAGGCCGTAGAAAATGCTGACACAACAACTGCAGAGATGTATCGCGGCCGACAGGATGCCAATACATATACATTGCCGGAAATCCTTGAATGGGATCAGCAGTATTATTGGCGTGTTGACCAGGTAGGTGCTGATGCGACGATTGGCAAAGGCCATGTCTGGACCTTTATAGTTGCTGATTATATTCTTGTGGAAGATTTTGAATCTTATAATGACCTCAATCTCGATCAAGAAGGCAGTAACAGGATATTCTTTACGTGGATAGACGGATTTGATAATCCCTCGGTAAACGGCTCAACAATAGGTTATCCGAATCCTGATTTTGCTAACGGCGAGCATTTTGTTGAGACCGATATCGTCCACGGAGGTGCTCAATCAACACCTTTATTCTTCGATAACAGTACGGCACAATATTCAGAGGTTACTGTGAATCCTGCCGACCTGCCCATAGGTAACGATTGGTCTGTTGGTACACCTGAGACAATATCGCTATGGATTTATGGCGATCCGAACAATCCGACCAGCGAGCAGATGTATGTAACGATTAACAATGCCAAGGTGACGTATGATATTGACTTGACCCAGGCTATTTGGCAGGAGGTTACTATTGACCTGGCGGATTTTGGTGTTAATCTGAGTAATGTCACGACGTTTGGTATTGGTTTTGAGAGGACTGGCGCCACTGGTGGTTCAGGTATGATATTCATTGACGATATTCGTCTATATCTGCCGGAACTGCAGTAATTAGGACAGCAACAGTAATTAGCATAAAATTTATCAATTAGAATTTTAAGATTGATATATTGGATTTCGTATTATTTTGGGGCCTATACCGAATAAATTGGGTATAGGCCTCATTTTTTTCTATGAGAAAATATAGTTGTAAACTGTCACAGCGTGAGATAGTGAATATAAAGCAAAGGAGTTATACGCTGAATGAATCAAGGGCCATATAAAGTTTTAATATTACAATAAAACCTGCTTTTTACATCAACAGGGCTAAAAGCAGACCATTTTTCTTGACGGCAAGAAAGCTGATTTAGTATTAAAAGTATATTATTATAATTTTTGAGTACAAGAGTGGCCGTTGTATTTAAATATTGCTTCAACTCATTTTTTTCTAAGTATCATTATATGGCTACTCGAAAGATTTTCTTTGAATGGATTCATACAAAATCATTCTATTAATACAGGAATATTTTCATTAACTGATTTTTATTCTACAAGGAGATTTACAATTAGAAATACAATGCGGATTATACAATTTAAAACACCACTTGGGGCAATTACCGCTGGCATTTTGCTTCTAATGGGATGTGTTACGGCCGCCGAATCACCGCGCGAGCGAATTTCCATCAACAATGATTGGCGCTTTACCAGGAACGACCCTGTCGATAGAACTGCGGGTGCTGCAGACGCAGCGTTCGCTGACAACCTCGATTATCCTATTAATCCCGGGCGCGGAAGACGTGGTGGCCGCCGTGGGAACATTACGCCAAGTATTGATCCTAACTCCGGCATCGCTGCATTTATACTTCCAACCGGCAACGACTTAATTGCAGATCCGGCCAAGCGCTATGTCCGACCCAAAGGAAACTTCGGCGCAAGTGTTCCCTACGTTAGCCCATCTTTTAACGATGCCGACTGGCGGAAACTCGACCTCCCCCACGATTTTGCCATCGAAGGCCCGTTTAACAAATCCGGCGGCGGCGGAATGGGGCGTTTGCCTTCGGCCGGTGTTGCCTGGTACCGTAAGCATCTTGCTATTTCTGCTTCCGATTCCGGCAAACAAATCCACCTCGACATCGACGGCTCTATGTCTTATACCGCTGTCTGGTGCAATGGGCAGATAGTCGGTGGCTGGCCTTACGGTTACACTTCCTGGCGAGTTGACCTGACACCATATATTAAGTTCGGCAGTGACAGTGTTCTGGCAATCCGCCTCAACAATCCCCCCAACTCATCGCGCTGGTATACTGGTGGTGGCATCTACCGCAACGTGTGGCTTGTTAAGACTGCGCCCATTCACGTTGGCCATTGGGCCACCTACTTGACGACACGGCAGGTTTCGTCGTCGTCCGCCACCATCGATCTGGAGGTCATGATCGACAACAATTCTGAAAAAAATGCAACTGTTAGTGTCGCCACCCAGATCTACGATTTGGATGCCGAGGGCTGGAAAACAGGCGACGCCGTGGCCAGCTTTGAGTCTGTGGAGGCCACGGTTGCAGCAGGGGCGAGCGCCACGGTCAAAGGTTCGGTTTCCATCACCAATCCCAGGCTCTGGGGGCCGCCACCCAACCAGCGACCCAACCGTTATATAGCGGTCACGGCCATATCACATCAGGGCAAGTTAATTGACAGCTGCGAGACCTGCTTTGGCATCCGCGATGTGCGGTTCGATCCTGATCGGGGAATCTACATAAATGGTGAGCGCATCTACCTAAAAGGCGTCAACATACATCATGATCTGGGTGCGCTGGGTGCAGCGTTCAACTACTGCGCAGCGCAGCGCCAGTTGCAGATGCTCCGGGAGATGGGATGCAACGCAATCCGCACGAGCCATAATCCACCTGCTCCCGAGCTGCTTGAGTTGACAGACAGGATGGGCTTTTTGGTTATGGACGAAGCCTTCGATGTCTGGATTCGACAGAAAACTCCCTTCGATTATCATTTGGTCTTTCCGAACTGGCACGAACAGGATCTGCGTGCGCTCGTCCGTCGGGACCGGAACCACCCCTCGGTGATTATGTGGAGTATCGGCAATGAGGTCAGTGAGCAATACACGGGCGAAGAAGGGGCCGCGCTGGCGAAGAAGCTTTGTGACATCGTGCATGAAGAGGATCCCACTCGACCGGTGACCGGTGCAATGAACTATGCCAAGCCGGGTATGCCGATGCCAGCTGTCTTGGATGTCATCAGTCTGAACTATCAGGGTGAGGGTATCCGCCAATCGCCGGAATTTGAAGGAACCAAACGCATCCGAACCAAACCACAATATCCGGCATTTCATGCGCAATTCCCCAATAAAGTCACTCTCAGCAGTGAAACCGCCCACGCAATGAGCAGCCGCGGTATTTATCTATTCCCCGTAGTGCAGAAGAATAGTGATATTTTGCGGGATGGCAGAGGGGGCGATTCGAAGCTTCGCCAAGTGAGTGCCTACGAACTCCACGCCACCGACTATGGCTCCTCGGCAGACAAAGTATTCGCTTCCATAGAGCGTCACCCTTACGTGGCCGGCGAGTTCGTGTGGACCGGATGGGATTACCTCGGTGAGCCGACACCATACGATACATCCCGCAGTTCATACTCTGGCATCATCGACTTGGCAGGATTCAAGAAGGACCGGTTCTACCTCTACCAGGCGCACTGGCGACCTGACCTTCCAATGGCCCATATTTTGCCGCACTGGACATGGCCGGATCGTGTTGGGCAGGTCACGCCGGTCCACGTCTTCACTTCTGGCGATGAGGCTGAGCTGTTCCTCAACGGCGAGTCACTCGGTCTAAAGAAAAAGGATCAGTATGAGTATCGTCTGCGCTGGGACGACGTGAAATACGAACCAGGCGAACTCAAAGTTGTATCCTACAAGGATGGTAAGGAATGGGCTACCGATATCGTGCGCACTGCCGGTGACGCTTCCCAGATGAATCTTAAGCCTGATCGTGCCATAATAAATGCCGACGGCCGTGATTTGTCGTTTGTTACCCTCACAGTACAAGACAGCAGTGACATAATGGTACCCCGAGCAAATAACCTGATCCGTTTCTTCGTCAGCGGCCCAGGTGAAATTGTCGCAACTGATAACGGTGACCCCACCGATTTCAACATATTTTCGTCTCACGACCGCAAAGCTTTCAGCGGCCTTGCCATGGTCATCATTAAAGCAAAACCCGGCCGGACCGGCCCGATTGTCGTCACCGCCGAATCCGACTCGCTCAAAAGCGCAACTGTCACTTTGCAAAGTTTCGCTCAAAAAAATAATACGAGCGTTATTCAACACGCAGACAGCGAAAACGTGTCGAAATTAAAACCGGCTAAAAATCCCGTTATCTGGGCCGATGTGCCGGATGTGGCGGTCATTTGCGTGGGTGACACCTATTATATGAGCAGTACCACCATGCATATGAGCCCCGGTTTGCCCATCATGAAGTCGAAGAATCTGGTCAACTGGGAACTGATCGGCTATGCCTATGACCGACTGGTCGAAAACGATGCGATGAACCTGGAAAACGGGAAGAGTTGCTACGGCCGGGGTTCCTGGGCCAGCAGCTTGCGTTACCACAAGGGCACATACTACGTGTCGACATTTTCCAGCACGAGTGGCAGGACCCATGTCTATACGACCAAGGACATTGAAAAGGGCGATTGGAAAGAGACTTCATTTGCGCCGTCATTGCATGACCATTCCTTATTCTTCGAGGACGACGGGCGTGTCTACATGCTCTACGGTGGCGGCAACCTTCGACTCGTCGAGTTGGAACCGGATCTGTCGGGTATCAAGGAAGGCGGCTTCAGCGAAGTGGTCATAAGGAACGCCAGTGCCGTAGCCGGTCCCAATATCGGTTTACAGGCCGAGGGGTCGCAATTACGCAAAATCCATGGCAAGTACTATGTGATGAATATCACCTGGCCGAAGGGTGGGATGCGCACGCAGATCGTCCACCAGGCGGACAAGATTACCGGCCCCTACGAGGGCAAGGTTGTTCTCCAGGACCAGGGGGTCGCCCAGGGCTGTCTGATCGACACGCCGGATGGCAAGTGGTATGCGGTTCTGTTCCAGGATAACGGATCGGTCGGGCGCAGTCCTTGGCTGGTGCCGGTCCGATGGGAGGACGACTGGCCGGTGTTGGGTGTCGATGGAAAGGCCCCCATGACGCTCGATATTGAAGACAAAGAAGAAGGACTTGCCAATATCGTGACCTCCGACGAATTTGATCGCAAGCCCGGCGACCTGCTGCCCCTGGCGTGGCAGTGGAACCACAACCCCGACAACCGCTTCTGGTCAATCGGCGAACGCAGCGGCTACCTGCGTCTGACCACCGGACGGATGGACAGTGGGGTTCTTCAGGCCCGTAATGTGCTAACCCAGCGGACCTTCGGCCCGGTGAGCGCCGCAATCACCAAAATAGAGGTCGCCCAAATGAGAGACGGTGACTGCGCCGGCCTGATCGCCCTGCAAAAGAGATACGGCTTTGTCGGCGTCAAGATGAAAGGCGACAGCAAATCGATCGTTATGGTTAGCGCCCAATCCAATCGGCCCGAGGAGGTCGAGAGCATTCCTCTCACACAACCAATCGTTTATCTCAGGATCGACTGTGATTTCAGGAATCGTACGGACAAGGCCTACTTTTACTACAGCTTGGACGGCGCGACGTGGACAAAAATCGGTTCCATCCTGCAGATGGCCTACACACTACCGCACTTCATGGGCTATCGCTTCGGCTTGTTCAATTATGCAACCAAGACCTCAGGTGGATTCGTGGATTTTGATTTCTTCAGAGTCGATAATAAGTTGGCCAGTACGAACTCCGCCGGGATTGCCAACCTTGTTTGCAATTTGGATTGAAGTGTGGCGCTCTTGTTTGTCGGCAGCCTCGATGAAATTGTCGCGACTGATAACGGCCAACCCACGAATCTTGTGCTATTCCCATCACACGAGCGTGAGGCTTCAAACGGCCTTTACCTGGTTATCATTCGCGGAAAGAAGGGGCAGCCGGGAACAGTCAAGCTGAAGGCGGAATCCGACTCGCTCGAAGGCGCCACCGTCACTTTGCAGAGTGTCGCAGAAAAGGCGGATACCGGCGTAGCACAATAGATGTTCAGCAAAGAGGGTCTGAAAACAAAGCCAAACGTATCCATACATAGCCTGCCTGCCATGTGTATTTATTTTAATTTTTTGCCTCCAATCTCTACATCAAGGTCAATAAAGTATATAATGAGAATGGTCTAATGGAATCGCCACCTGCCGTTAAATGCATTGAGTTTAGGCGTTAAATGAAGCAATCCAAAAGAACTCGACAGTTTTTTCGCCTCTTTATGAGACACCAAAACCGAATCTTTGCTTACATCCTCACCCTGGTTCCCCATGGTGCTGATGCTGAAAATATCATGCAGGAAACGGCCAGCGTGGCTTGGGAAAAATTCGGAACCTTTAAGGAAGGCACAGATTTTGCCGCGTGGCTCAAGAAAATCGCATTTAATAAGGTCATGGACCATCGTAAACGCGGCGGGCAACATCGTGTCATCTTCAGTGATGACTTGATCAGGATGCTGGCTCCTCGGGCAGAGAAGACCTTTGAGCAAATCGATACCCGTATGGCGGCCCTGAAATCCTGTTTGAAACGCCTTAGGTCACCTGATCGTCGACTCTTAAAACGGCGTTATGAGGACGGCCTCACTATCAAGGCCATTGCTGAAGAGGCTAAAAGGCCGGTTCAAGGATTGTATAAAGTAATGATCAGAATTCATGAACAGCTCAGACGATGTGTTCATTATTTGCTTTTGTCCGGGCAATCCCATGAGGAGGCCTATGAATGACACGACCAACTTCAGAAAAAGAATTGGCTGGTTTAATCTTCAACTGTCTGGAAGGTACAGCCACTCAGGAGCAAATCGGTGAGTTGGAATTAAGGCTTAAAAAAGATCCCCAGGCACAGGATATCTATCAGGAATTTCTCATCATCTACGCCGTCTTGCATAGATCCGGCTCCCACCTGCTGACGGCCTGTGACGGTCCGGACGAGGCTTCAACCCCTTTGCCCTCAAGTGAGCGCGTCCGGGAGATCGAACGTTATGCACGTCAGCAACTTGAGGCCTTCCTGGAAAAAGAGCATCCTAGGTCTGCACCACCGTCGGTACCTGCACCTCAATGGGATCTTGCCGATATGGTTCATGACCTCTTACAAACAGTGCATCGTTGGGTCAGCATTGCCATTCGAACCGTCAAGATTGGATTCGTCTGTGGGATACTGATCTTGGTGGGACTCATCGTTGCTAATCTTATTAAGGATCGTATTATCGTTGCCATGCTGCAGGGAACCGTTAGTGTTCAGTGGGAAACCGCACCCGATACATTAGAATTGCGCCGCGGATGGATGGCCTTGGAACAAGGCTGTGCGGAAATTGCGTTTAAACAGGGGGCCCATGTGATCATACAGGCGCCCAGTCGATTCCGTTTAGTATCCCCGGGTCGGATGTATTTGACAACCGGTACAGTCACAGCTCATGTTCCACAGGAAGCTATTGGTTTTACTATTGAAACACCCAGTGCTATCTTTGAGGATTTTGGTACGGAATTCGGTGTCATTGTGGATGCCTCCAGCCAATCAGAAGTCCACGTCTTTGATGGTGAGATCGCAGTGGCTTCGTCAATTCAAAAGAAACCTTTGTCTCAAAATCGTCTCAAGCAAGGACAATGTGCAATCACAGACCTGACGGGTGCAGTGTACATCGGCCAATCTCACTATGGAGCGCAACAGTTCCTACGCGAATTGCCTGATCCCAATGCAATCGGCATCCCCGGTAGGCGTTTAAGCTTGGCGGATTTAGTCGGTGGAGGCAATGGCTTTGGTACCGGCATCCTGGGAGGTTCTTGGCTGTCAGCCGACGGCTCAATCAATCCTATCACCGGCCATCCAAATGATCCCTATCGACCGGCAACACCGTATCATGATGAAGAACCCACTGATGACCGTTTTGACTATCATCATTACCTGTGTTCTAACGACTACATTCGCGTTCCTAAACTGACTTATATTGACGGTGTTTTTATTCCAGACGGCGGCCAGGGGCCTTCTGTAGTAAGTTCCTCGGGGCATATTTTTCGCGAATGCCCCGATACCGATGGCTTAGTCAAATGGAATGTCATCAACGGCTGGCGTTATCGCGAGTTTTCAATTCCCTCATCAATGAACAACGAGGAACTTGCCCAATCAACTGGGCTGTCCCTGTCTGCCAATACCGGCGTTACCTTTGATCTCAACGCCATCCGTCAAACCATGCCAGGTGTCATGATTACGGCCTTCCACTCCTTGGCTGGGATTCCCTTCACCTTCGAGCCCGATGTAGGAGAAATCGATCTATGGGTGTTGGTTGATGGTGAAGTTCGATATGTAAAACAAGATGTACGACGTCCCCCGCTGAATCGAATTTACGTCCCCTTGAATTCCCAGGATCACTTTTTGACCCTGGTAGTTACAGACAGCCAGACGCCCCAACCTGTCGAATTTTATAGCAATATGGACAGATGTTTCTGGAAAGATCCCGTGCTGGAATTGGCAACCTCTAACACTGTCCAATCCAGATAAAACTAAAAGCAAAACAACATATAAAATTAAAAAAAATTTTAATTTGACCCTCCAATTTTTAGGAGGGCGTCAATTACACTAAATGAGAGCTTGTTGGCTTAATGTGAATTAATAACATTAAAACGCGAATCTTAGTTCCCAAATCTGGGATTTCCTTATTAGGAAGGTGGTTGTCTAAACGCAGGTTCATCACCTTTTATCGGTTCATTGTAATAGGCATTAAAGGCAGGAGTGGCATCTGAGTTCATGTATGGACTGACGTGTATGTGTGTACATAAATTTAATATATAAAGATTGGAGGAAACAAAGAATGTTTAGTGTATTTAGAGCTACGCAAAACCTCAAGATTGGGCGGGCATTAATGTTGATGCCCCTGGCAGTATTATGCTGCAGTCTTTGTGTCAATGCACAAGGCAACCAAGGACAAGTAACATATCCATTCCTGAAGCTGGATCTCGGCCCTTCAAAATCTGCCGCCGTGATTCAGGAGGGCTTCACGGCGATGACCGTTGCCGACAGCGGTATAGTGATAGACGGCATCAAGATTGAAGTCGGAACCACGATAGCCGGAGAGACTATCCAGCAGCGCGATCGCGGCGCGATCGGCGTACCCAACGCGCTGATCTATCGCGACTTTTGGTTCACCGTCAATGGCGGACTGATTTTCACGTTATCCGGGCTGGAATCCAACGAAACCTACGAAATCACCATATATAGCTGGGATGGATCCAGTGCGGAATACCATATCGCGGACTGGTCAGCCAATGGGGAGTTTTGTCTTACTACCAACTGGACAAATACTGCTCCCGCAACTGAAGACGAATTTGCCTTCTCAGGAAATGCAACCGCCGACGCCAACGGCACGATCGTCCTGGAAGCTACAGATAATCCATTGACCAGTAACCCGGGTCAGTACTTCTGCTTTGTGAACGCTGTGGTGGTTTCCACACTAACCCCTGTAAATATAGCTCGGCGTCCCGTTCCGGAAGACGGAGCTATTATCACAACCAAACAAACAACGCTTCAGTGGACTCCGGGACACACTTCGGTCTCTTCCAACGTTTACATAGGAGAGAGCTTTGATGATGTCAACGAAGCAACAACGGCAGATACTGATATATTCCGTGGTAACAGTGTGGAAGTATCTTTTCCCATAGGTTCGGCCGGAAATCCTTACCCTGATGGCCTTACCGAGGAAACAACGTATTACTGGCGTATCGATGAGGTTGAAGAAAACGGCACGGAAAACAAAGGTGACATCTGGAGCTTTACGGTTGCCCCGAAGACTGCCTTCAACCCTTTTCCCGTCGTTGGTTCGCTATTCGCCGATCCTAATGTTACACTAAGCTGGCTTCCCGGCGCCGGTTCGATTGAGCATCATGTGTATTTTGGTGACAACCTCGAAGATGTCCTGGCCGGTACAGGCGGAACGGACAAAGGTACTGTGACTGATCCGAATTATAAACCCGCTTCGATACTCCAAAGTAACATAACTTATTATTGGCGAGTTGACGAAACCGACGGCTTGGATGTATTTCCAGGTAACATCTGGAGCTTCACCACCTCTCTGCCTGATATGGGCATGATCGCGATTGACGTCTGGGAAAACGTCGATGGTGATCACCAGCTGGTCAATTTGCTGGACGACCCGAGATATCCGGATAATCCCACGCGCAGCGAAGCGTTGACTGAGCTCGGTACAGTGAACGGCTTTGGTGACGGTTATGGCGCGCAAATCTATGGCTGGCTCTATTGTCCGGTTACCGGGGATTATACGCTCTATCTCTCCAGCGGCGGGCAGAGCGAGCTGTGGCTGAGCACGGATGACGATCCTGCCAACATCGTGCTACTTGCTTCTGAGAGTACCTGGGGATCATACAATATCTTCTCTATCAAATCCGACCCGATTCCCCTTGTGGCCGGCGAGAAGTACTACATCATGGTCAGATGGAAGGACTTCGGTTCATGGGACCACTGCCAGGTAGCCTGGCAAGGCCCCGGCGTTCCCGAACAAGAGATCATCCAGGGAAATTACCTTTCGCCGTTCGAGCCGATAGATGCTTATGGCCCGGACCCGGGCAACAACAGCATTGATGTGGTAATAGATTCTGTTCTGAGCTGGAAACCCGGCAAGTTTGCAGCGACTTATAATCTGTACCTTGGCAAAGATATGAACGACATTACAGATGTCAATACGGCGAACCTGGCGAGCTATCCGAACGTTACCTCTGCGAATGTCAGTGTTCCTACTTATGGTCCGGGACTACTGGATTTCAATACAAACTATTACTGGCGGGTAGATGCGGTAAATAACGTTCACCCCGACAGCCCGTGGAAGGGTAAAGTCTGGAGCTTCACAACGGGTAGCTATTTGGTTATAGATGATTTCGAGTCCTACAACGACCTCAATGTCGACGAAGAAGGCAGTAACAGGATTTACTTTACCTGGACCGATGGGTATGACAATCCTTCGGTAAACGGCTCAACAATTGGTTATCCAGACCCCGATTTTGCAAATGATGAACATTTTGTTGAGACTGAGATTGTTCACGGCGGCAACCAGTCAGGTCCGTTGCTATATAACAATACTATTGCAAGCTACTCAGAGGTCTCATTGGGCACTGATCAAATGACGATTGGCCAGGATTGGACTCAGAAAGGTATCGATACTCTGAGTATCTGGTTCTATGGCGATCCGAACAATGCCGGAACCCAGCAGTTGTACGTCAAGCTGAATAACTCCAAGGTGCCGATAAGCGGCATAGATCTAACACAAGCGGCATGGCAAAACGCAGAGATCAGCCTTGCGGACTTCGGTATCAATCTGGCTAATGTAACTCAGTTGGTTGTTGGCCTGGAGAGAACCGGCGCGGCTGGCACCGAAGGCATTCTGTTCATGGATGACATCCGTTTGTATAAATTGGTTCCTTAGTTTTTTCTGAAAATATATATATTAATATGTAATGATCCCAATGCTTTGGGCGGTTAGTGTATTTTTGTAGGAGAATATAATAACAGCATATATAACTTGTCAACAGAAGGTGGTATAGCCAGTAATATATTTACAGTGCATAAAAAGGCACCTACAGGATCCAGGCTCGTGTAGCCACACCAATTTCCGATGATTTGTTCTATATAAACATACCTGGAGCAGCTACCCAAAAAATTGACCATGCAAGTGGCTGGGTGGGAAGTAATAACATAGAGCCTGGATCTTATTGGTATTGGGATGGTTTCCATAAATGTAGAGAATCAGACTACCGGGCTCGTTGCTCCGGAGCTTTTGATTTTTACCTTTCAATAACTTGTTAGTTTTTGAAGGAAGGAGGTATTGTCAAATCGTTAAACATTTATCCTGGGCAGATATTTGTTGAAATGGAATGAATGAAGGTAAAAATCCGTATAGTCTGTTTCTATATTATGATTCTTTTAAAGGAGGTTTATGATGTGTAAAAAATTTTTTCTGATTTCATTTGTTTTGCTGTTTGGTCTGGGCGTTGTTGCGCAGGGTGAAATTGTCAATCGCTACAGTTTTACTGATGGTGACACAGCTGCAATCGACTCTGTTGGCGGCAAAGACGGAACTCTGGAAGGCACTGCAACTATTTCCGGAAATAAATTAGTGTTGGATGGCGCTGGCGCTGCGTGGCTGCCTTCGGATGTCCTCGCTGCAGACCTTGAGAGCGTAACAATCGAAGTCTGGTACACAGAAACCCACACTGGAGATATTTGGTCGCGTTTGTTCGACTTTGGTGGAACCGACGCCAGCGGCGGTGGTGGATATGCTATGTTTTGCGTACCCCACCAGTATAGTTCAACACGTTTTACCGTTGCTACCAATGGATTTCCCGGATGGCAAACAGGTGAAGAAACTGTATCCGGGCCCATATTCACGGGTGAACAAACACATGTTGTCTGTGTATGGGATGGCCCCGGCGCCGAGATAAAAATTTATCTTAATGGAGTTTTACAAGAAGCTAGCGCAACAACGATGGATCTTTCGGCTATCTTAAGGGAGAATGCTTATATTGGAGATTCTTGTTACACCGGCGATGTATATATGACCGGCACTGTAGATGAGTTTCGCATTTATAATGCAGTTCTGACAGACGCAGAGGTCTTAGACAGCTTTAATGCAGGGCCGGATGCGGAAATCTCGGCCGAACCCGCCGAGCCGGTTGTAATTGTGTATGAGAACGATTTTGAAGACCCCTGTCAGGTCGATGCTCTTTCCGGCTGGAACTGGGGCGACGGTGGGATTGTGCATAATGTCGTGTATGCGGACTATGATGGAAACATGGTCGTTGAGCATACCGGAATTATAGACGCAAACGCAGCGGCCATCACTACTCGATTTGGTTCAAAGTGGGGCATTACGCTGAGTGGAAACACCAGTACCGATCCGAATGATTACACCATCGAGTTTGATTTACAAAGCGTATCCGGTAACTGGGATCCTATCGACTTAGAATTCTTTGTTCTCACTGGTGGTGGTAATGGAGTTGGTTATGGTTCCGGCGCTTCGGCGTATGCTCAAGCTGATGGCTGGGTCCATGTGTCAGTTAACCTGGCAGACTTGCCCGCCGGCTGGTGGGCAGGAACAGCCTGGGACATGACAGATCCTAACTGGCAAATTGAGGTAGGTGGTCCGCCGTGGCCGGGTGTAGAAGTACCCGCAGGTACGCCGGCTTGGGACCAAATCTGGTTAATGGATAATCTCAAGATTACCATGGCCGAGTCGCCCGGGATTGTCTATGTTGATGCAACTGATGCAAGCGACCCCAATGTAGCTGCCAATACCGCCTTGGCAACGGGCGAAGTTTTTACAGCCGATGATCCGGGGACCGCTGGCAGCGGCGCCGATGGTCTTTGGCGCAAGCGAGCTTTTGCAAATGAGGGCACTATATTCGAGTCTGGCGGTAGCTGGGAGGCTGACCTCAACACAGAAGATTGCCCGCGTCTGATGACGTCGGTCGACGTGCCTGAAGGTGACTACGAAGTGTATGTCTACTTCTGGGCTGATGGTGACCCGTGGCGTATACAGGCTTCATTGACAGACAGCGAGGGTGACTTGGGGTTGTTCATTGCCAATGATCCCAACGGTGGAGCGACTATAGCCATGGCAGAGGATTTTGAGGAGCCTGTGCCGATGCTGACTGAGGGCAATCGAACCCTGTGGCAGGCACACCTCGGCACAACAGAGACTACCACAAATATCGTCGTTTATATCGACGACGATGCCGCACACATAACTGGCAGTGCTCGTACCTGGTATGATGGCATCGGCTACAAAGCCGTGCCTGCACCGGAGGGCCCATCCACCGAAGGTCTGGTGGCGTATTATGCATTGGAAGGCGATGCTTTGGATAGCTCCGGTAACGGACTGGACGGCACTGTTGAAATTATTGAAGGTGGTAACGATGCAATATTCGTGCCTGGAGTTGACGGCATGGCGATTGACTTGCTGCCTACTGCAACCGGTACCGTTGGTCCCTATGTGAACTGCGGGGCCGACCCAATATTTGACATCACGGACGAAATAACCGTTGGGGCGTGGGTCAATACCCGATCTATCCCCGACGAATGGCGTGCTATTGTCGCTAAGGGTGACAGCGCCTGGAGAATAGGCAACGTTGGGGCCACCACGGCATTCCATTTTGGCTTCTGCGGCTACGCCAGCCGTCCCACCACCCATGGTATTGACGGGGCGATAGAGGTCGG
>Ga0307422_1000933_pt1 | contig 15564 bp, 13 predicted proteins | sample SalMarWE160290MG_FD_202153 | JGI IMG/M metagenome (GOLD analysis project Ga0307422, IMG submission 202153) | Salt marsh sediment microbial communities from the Plum Island Ecosystem LTER, Massachusetts, United States - WE1602-90 | ecosystem: Environmental > Aquatic > Marine > Intertidal zone >...
TGTATTTATTCTCTATTTTTTGAGTGCATTCATTTATTGTTTACTTTTGGATAATTCCCGATTTAAGCAGAACTTACTATGAAATCCAGAGCTATCCTTCTTCTATTAAGTTTTATATTTCTTTCCCCAGGAATTCATGCACAAAAATCTTATTCGGTAACAGTTACAGAATTTATCTTTTCTTTAAGTGAGGTTGAATTTACCGATGCATTTTATTCTGAATATCCGCAGGCTGAGCTGACAAAATCTAATGTGCGCTTTACTGCTTTTTTGCATCTATGTCAGGAATGGCATCTCGATTTTACTAATAATATTGGTATATTCACGGGCCTAGGTCTTCGAAATGTCGGGTTAATTACCGATGAGGTATTGCCCGATCAACAAATCGGAAACCTGATGATAAATTATAAAATTATTCGACGATTATATACTTTAGGTGTGCCACTCTCCTTAAAACTGGGATCATTTAAAGATCATTTATTTATTTATATGGGAGGAGAGCTTGAACTGGCACTGCATTTTAAAGAGAAATATTGGACTAACACCCATAGTCGGAAGGGGGATAAAAGTATTTATTCTTCATGGATCGGGGAACAAACTCCGCTGTTTCTTCCTTCGGTTTTTGGAGGCATACAACTTCCGGGAGGAATTAACATCAGAGCAAAGTACTATTTAAATGACTTTCTTGATCATAGTTATGTAGCCGTGAGAAACAGTACTGATTTTAATGTTAGTGATCTTACAAGGTATGAAACAACCCAGGTATTTTATATAGCGCTCTTCTGGCAGTTTAATACAGCTTATGTATCTAAAAAGAACTGGGATCCTGAAAATGAAGTCGTTGCTTATCAGTAGCGAATATTATTTATTGTATCACACAATATAAATCCTAATTAGATACGTTACTTTGAAGACAAATATATTATTGTACTGAGCTGTAAATTAATATCAAATGAATAAGTATTTCCTAACCATTCTTTTTTTACTATTTGCACTGGCTGGTAATGCGCAGCGATTAGGAGCCTACACGGATTATCGCGACAGGTTTTTTATTTTCGACAATGGAAAAAGTCTAAAAGCTGAAGATCTTCAGGTAGAGTCGTTTGCTATTGGAGGGAGTTGCATTCTTTATCTTAATAACCAGGGACACCTAAAACTTTACAAGGATGGTGAAATCATTAAGCTTGAGTCGGGAGGTGTAACCAATTTTTATGCGACCGACCATTTGGCTGCCTATACAATTTTCGAAAAATTGAAAGTAATTGAGAATAGTGAGGTAGTAACACTGAGTATGCGCTGTTCTTTGTACCAGATAGAAGACAGCCTCATCGTTTTTTATGATAAAAATTTAGAATCGCTTCGAATTTATTATAATGGTAATACAGAAGATATCGAAAGTGGTTTAATTGGCTTACCGATATCAAATCTGAAAAGTGGAGATAATATTGTGGCTTATATCTCATCCCTTTCCGGCGACTTCAAAATCTACTATCGTGGCGAGAATCACATAATTTTAAGTCATGTTGGAAAATTATCATTCAAAGCCGGTAAAGATGTGGTTGCTTACGTAAATCCACTGGACGGCGTGTTTCATATCTATTATAGAGGACAGGATTATGTGATTGAAAATTTTCCCCCTGTGAGTTTTAAAACCGGGGATGGTTTTGTTGCTTATATCGATAATGCGGGAGCATTTAAGGTTTTTTATAAGGGTTCAGTGTTGGAAGTAAGTAGCTTTTCGCCCGAAATCTACACCACTGAGGATAATTTGTTACTATACACGGAATATAATTATTTCAAGATTTTTTATAACGGACAAGTCTACGAATTAGAAGGATATGTCCCCCGAAATTACAGAATGGATTGGAATACAGTTGCTTATATCGACAACACAAACAGAATATGGCTTTTCACGGATGGCGAAAAAAAATACCTGATAAATGATCTTATTAACACATTCGAAATATACCGCGATTTGATTATTATGAATGTTAAGGTTGACAGGAATATTATTTATTATAAGGGAGAGTTTTTCGAAGGACTTTCTTTTTAATACGGTTTAAGATTTTGGATATTCTTTATTAGTAAGACAAAAGACAGGTCTGATAGTTTTCATTTTAATAATCAGTTTATTATAAAAATCGCGGGTATTTATAGAAGAGCCCATTGACCCGATGCTATGAGAAAAAGTAAATATAACCCATATAGCAGGTTAACAAGAGTAAATATAATATTGTATTCTACTCTGTTTTTTTTAATCCTTCTACGTATCATAATACCCACATTGGGAACAATTGTGGCGGTAAGAAAAATGAGGAAATAAATATTGAAAATACTATCATAGGATTGTTCATTCTCATCTATAATTTTTTCTCCAAAAAGAAGCATATAGGTGAAAGTTAAGAATAATGCAAGGAATATCAGATAACTGACTTTAAGCGAAATAGTTGAACCCCGTCTCCGTTTATGAATCCTGAATGGCCGCAAGATGATTATGGATACGATAAATAGAATTATATATCCGATCAGGAAAAAAAATTGAAAAATCCCATGAAAAAATCCACCCATTTCTCTCTATTTAAAGAGATTAAGTTATTACAATTCTTTAAAAAATTCACTTCAGGTTTTCAACAGAAAATCAGACGCGATCAAGACGTACAACATTTTCGACATGATGAGTGTGAGGGAACATATCAACCGGCTGAACAATATTTACTTCGTAGTTATCGCCTAATAGTTGGATATCACGGGCCTGAGTAGCCGGATTACAGCTAATATACACAATTCTTTTCGGAGCGGCTTCAATAATTGCTTCAACCACATTAGCATGCATGCCCATACGTGGAGGATCGGTGATTATTACCTCCGGCAGGCCATACTTTGTAAAGAAATCCTGATTCAAAACATCCTTAATATCGCCAACAATAAATGATGTGTTTTTGATTTTGTTAATCTCAGAGTTTATCCGCGCATTTTCTATTGCATCAGGAATGCTTTCAATACCGATCACTTTTTTACAATGTGGAGCTATAAAGTTGGCAATAGTACCGGTTCCTGTATAAAGGTCATAGACAAATTCATTTCCATTAAGTTTTGCAAATTTGAGCGCTAATTTATATAGCTCAAGGGTTTGTGCTGTATTTGTCTGAAAAAATGATTTTGGACCGATTTTGAATATCAGTCCGTTTAATTTTTCAAAAATATGATCCCGACCTGAATAGAGATGAATTTCGAGGTCATTGATCGTATCGTTCAATTTAGGATTAATAACATAGAGTAGTGAAGTAATAGAAGGAAATTCGCTTTTAAGCAGATTCATCAGAGGAATAATTTTATCTCTGTCATCATTCTGAAAGACTACAATTACCATCCACTCACCCATACCTGAATTACGAATAATAAGGTTTCTCATCAAACCTGAATTACTCCGTTGATTGTAATAATCATAATTGTTTTCAATGGTAAATTCCCTGACCTTGTTGCGTATTTGATTCGAGAAGTCATGCTGCAAATAACACTTGTCGATATTTAATATCCTGTCGAATTTACCCGGCAAATGAAAGCCCAGGGCACGTCTGTCTATAAATTCAACTCCCGATTTAATCTCTTCATCATTTAACCATCGGCTAGATGAAAAAGTATATTCCAGCTTATTCCGGTAAAATTGTTGATTTTGTGATCCAATAATAGGTTTAATTTCAGGCACGGAAACTTTTGCTATTCTATGCAAATGATCGGATACCTGTTGTTGCTTATACATTAGTTGTTTTTCATATGCAAGAATTTGCCATTTGCAGCCACCACATGTCCCGAAGTGTGAGCAAAAAGGGACCATACGATCGTCCGATTCTTTCTTAAGCTTCACAGCATAACCCTCCATGTACTTCTTTCTTTGCCTCGTAATCTGAATATCGGCTATATCACCCGGTACCATGCCTTGTACAAATACTACGATATTGTTAAACCGGGCTAAACTCTTACCTTCGGCAGCAAAATCAGTAATTTCGAGATCTTCAATGACTGGAAGTTTCTTTCTTCGGCCCACAACGCTACATTTTCAGCAAAGATAGGAATTGTGGATCAGAAAGCTTACCGTAATTTTGGCTTCTGATTTGGGGAATGGATCGTTTTGCAGATAGTAATGGCTGAATGATCGAAAAAACTAATTTTGCACAAAAAGTATATCATGATCTCTTTTCAACAGGTAAGTTTACAATATGGCGACCGGAAATTGTTTGATAATATATCATTTCAGATCAATGCCCGTGACAGTATTGGGCTGGTTGGAAAGAATGGGGCAGGCAAATCGACTATTCTTAAAGCCATTATGAAAATCGCTTCCATTGAGAAGGGTCAGATTATTATACCGAACGATATTACCCTGGGTTACTTACCTCAGGAAATGAAATACACCGATTCACGATCTGTTCTTAACGAAGCCATGATGGCCTTCACAGATCTTCACCAACTGGAGAAAGAAATTAATCACTTGAACCACCAGCTAGCCGAACGTAAGGAATACGAGTCGGAGGAATACATGGAACTTGCTGAGCGGGTAGCGGATAGAAGCGAAAGGCTTCATTTTCTGAATTCTGCAAGTGCTGAGGCCAATACCGTAAAAACATTATTGGGGTTGGGTTTCAGGGATACAGATCTTACAAGATCGACGCAGGAATTCAGTGGCGGATGGCGAATGAGGATCGAACTGGCAAAAATATTACTTCAGGCTCCTGATATATTTCTTCTCGATGAACCAACCAATCATTTGGACATTGAATCGATTCAATGGCTCGAAAGTTTTCTTAGTCAATACCATGGAGCGGTATTGCTTATTTCGCATGACCGCACATTTCTCGATAAAGTAACCACACGCACGCTGGAGATCATACTTGGAAAGATCCACGATTATTCTGTTTCCTATTCAAAATATGTAACTCTCCGAAAGGAACGGCACGAGCAACAAATGGCGGCGTACAGAAATCAACAGAAACAAATAGAAGATACAAAGGAGTTCATTGAACGCTTTCGCTATAAAGCAACTAAAGCCGTACAAGTGCAATCGCGCATAAAACAACTTGAAAAACTGGAAATTATTGAAATAGATATCGAAGATTTAAATCGCATTAATATCCGGTTTCCGGCAGCTCCCCGCTCAGGTACCGTGGTAATAAAGACTAATGATTTATCAAAACAATTTAGCAATCATAGGGTACTGGATAAGCTGGAGCTTATTGTTGAACGCGGGGAGAAAATAGCTTTTGTGGGATGCAACGGAGAAGGAAAAACAACCCTGTCGAAAATAATTGTGGGAGAACTCGATTATACGGGAGAATATAAGCTTGGGCATAATGTAAGAATTGGTTACTATGCTCAGAATCAGGATGAACTATTAGATGCAAATATTACTGTTTTTGAAACAATCGATCGCGTAGCTGTTGGTGAAATTAGAAGTAAGATTCGTGATATTCTGGGAGCATTTCTTTTCAGTGGCGAGGATATCGATAAAAAAGTTAAAGTGCTTTCAGGAGGTGAAAGATCCCGGCTGGCATTGGCCCGATTACTTCTTGAACCCTATAATCTTCTGGTACTTGACGAACCCACGAACCATCTGGATATGCGCTCTAAAGATATTTTGAAGCAGGCACTAATCAACTACGATGGCACTTTGATTGTAGTATCGCACGACAGGGAATTTCTAAACGGATTGACCGAGAAAATATATGAATTCCGCAATAAAAAAATTCGGGAGTATCGGGGAAATATTTTTGACTTTTTAATAAAGAAAAATTTGGAAAGCCTTCATGAACTCAATCTGAATGAATCTGCCAGAACAAAAAAAGTGACTGAAAATGAATATTCTGATCAAAAGATCGTTTATATGGAACGTAAGGAATTCGATCGGGAGATACGTAAAATCAGATCACAAATTAATAAAGTGGAGAGGGAAATTGAAATTTCCGAATCGAGAATTGCTGAGATGGATTCATTCCTTAGTAAGGGTGAGAAAATCACAGATTCGGATTTTTTTGGTGAATATAATGCGCTCAGAAATCGGGTTGCTGAATTAATGCCACATTGGGAGAAACTTCAAAATGAGTTGGAACTACTGGAAGAAAAAAGAAATTCCGTAAATTAGGATCGGTTATTTATTATGGAATGAGCAAAGGAAACAATCAACACTTAAGGAAAGTATTTTTTTTCTCCGGTTTATCCGGAATTGTTCTGGTTGCAGTATGCTGTGCTACCTTATACACGGCAACTGGTAGTCGTTGGAATCTTGCTGCGATATATAATCCGGCCAGTTCACGTTTTCATCCGGCTTACAGAGTTTACCACAATACTGATGACAAATCCTTACTACTTGTTAAGTTATTTCCCAACGAATTACTTTTTAATCAGGCCAATGTTTCCGGTGAATTTGTCAGCCAGGTCTCTATTCAAGTTCAGAATTTCGAAATTATTGATGATAAACCAGTCCTGGCAGATAGTATTACTTACAAGTATTACATCAAACAGGAAAGCGTAGGACGACGTTTTTTATCGCAGATCCCTTTCAAAGCTGAACTCGGGAAACGCTATCAACTTAGAATTGTTGCTCGCGATCTGCTAAGGAAAGATTTTAATTTAAAATTTATTGACGTGGATAAAACTTCCGAATTCTCCGACCAGAACTTTAATTTACTGAACGAGCAGGGAATTCCTTATTTTAATAATGTCCTGGTTCCGGGAGTGATTTACCGGATTGAGCATCGCAACAAGTCGTACAATAAGCTCTTTATTGATTATTATTTTAATGATACGCCATTGCCCAGTCCGACATTTGCAACTTCCCCCGATGAGTTACACTATACAACACCCGATAGTATTTATGTCCTCGATTATTCGCCCGAACTTTTATTGACATTCAGCAATGAAGGATTGTATCACTTCAGATTCGATACTAATTATTCCGACGGATTAACTCTGATGGATTTTGGAGAAAATTTTCCAAAAATCAAAACGGCTAAAGAAATGATCGATCCCCTGGCTTATATCACAACATCAGCCGATTATAACAATTTGCTCGCTGCAGAAAACCAAAAACTTACTTTGGATAATTTCTGGCTGGAAATTGGAAATACAACAGGCCGTGCACGCGAGCTGATCAGAATCTATTACAACAGGGTTTACTTTGCCAATTACTATTTTTCGACATCGAAACCCGGTTGGAAAACTGACCGCGGTATGGTTTATATCGTATACGGACCTCCTCAGAATATGCAGAAAACAGCCAACACAGAAACATGGATTTATTACAATAAGGGAGCAAGCAGTTCAATTAACCTGACATTTGAATATAAACCCAATTCATACAGTTTGGATAACTTTGTTCTTCGCCGGTCGGAGAGCCATGACTGGCATTGGCGGGAAGCTGTTGACTCCTGGCGCAATGGCGAGATTTTTTTATTGGATTAATATATTATTTTGAAAAAGAAAAACACACAACTGATTTTTGGTATCCATTCCCTGTCCGAAGCAGTTAATGCAGGAAAAGAGATCAATAAAGTACTTATCAGGAAGGGAATTCAAAACGAACAATTTACCGCCTTATTTAAAAAAATAAGAGAGTATGAAATTCCCTTTCAGTTTGTTCCTGTCGAAAAACTTAACCGGCTGGTAAGCGGGAACCATCAGGGAGTAATTGCGCTGGTTTCGCTAATAGAATATAAAAACCTTGAAGAGATTATTCAGCGAACATTTGAGGAAGGGAGAGATCCTTTTGTTATTATTCTTGATGGTATTACAGATGTTCGAAATTTCGGAGCCATTGCACGAACTGCCGAATGTGCCGGGGTTGACGCTATTGTGGTTCCTGCTAAGGGATCTGTAAGCATAACACCCGATGCTATTAAAACATCGGCAGGAGCATTAAGCCGCATTGCTGTGAGCCGAAGAAATGATATGGAGTCAACACTTAAATATATTAAAGAGTCCGGTATAAAAGTAGTTGCAGCTTCGGAGAACTCTGAGGAGAATTACTTTACTACTGATCTGATGGGACCTGTGGCTCTGTTGATGGGATCGGAGGGAAGTGGCATAACAAGTTCGCTGATGAATTTGGCTGATTCAAGCATATGCATCTCCATGAAAGGCTCTATTAATTCATTAAACGTTAGTGTGGCTTTTGGTATCATAGCATTTGAAATAGTCCGACAGCGACATGTGTTGAAATAAAGATAAAATTCAAGAATTTATATATCCTATAGGATTTTTACTTGGATAATATAGAGCTCTTTTTGTATTTTTAAAGCAAAATTGAAGTTATGGCTAACGAAACTTACTGGGACGAGAAATGGAAACCAGTATCATTTAAGGGTATTGATCCTGATGAGCGATATGAGATTTCAAATTATGGCAGAATCAGGAGATTTGAACCTAAAGTAAAAGACTGGAAAATTCATAATCCGTCTAATGTTAATGGGTATGCCTATTTTTCATTCCGAACCGATCAGAAAGATGGCTCTCGAAATCGGATCACAAAAAGTCTTCATCGTCTGGTTGCCGAAAATTTTCTCGGACTTCCCAAAGGGGATTGCAATAATGTTATCCATAAAGATTTTGATAAATGGAACAACAATATTAGTAACCTGATTTGGGTAACCAAGAACGATATGTTTGCACACAGCAGGAAGAGTCCTCGCACTGCGGCAGCTATTGAACGACGCAAGGGAGAAATCACTAATGCTAAGCTTACCGAGACGGATGTGATAAGATTAAAGAAAAAGCTGAAACGCGGAAAAAATCCGTTGTACAAAATAGCTAAGGAGTTTGGAATAACGCATACTCAATTAAACCGCATACGGCGGGGTGAAAATTGGGCTCATATTAAAATCGATTGATTATTAATCAGGCCTTTTCCTGGAGTTGTTTACGAAGCAAATCGAGTTCGCGCTGAAGTTCTTCTTCCTTACGGGCCGACTGTTCCTGTGTTGCACGTAATTCCTCCATATTTTGCCTCATTTCTTCCTCCTGCGATGACATTTCTTCGGCTTGCTGCTGGGATTGTTCGAGTAATTGAACTGTTTGTATATTCGCTTTCACTGAAGAAATGGTAGCGGCAATATTTTCTCCGATACGTTCCATGAATTCTAACTCGAAGTCCTTATAAACATTGAAGGATGCTATTTCCATGATACCGAAGATATTATTGTTGTAGGCCAGAGGAATAAGAAGCAGGCATGTCGGGTTATTATTACCAAGGCCTGAGGTAATTTTAATATAATCGTCAGGGATTTCAGTGAGAAATATTTTCTCCTGTTCCTGGTAACACCTGCCAACCAAACCTTCGCCCACTTCAATTTGTTTGTGAAGGTATTTTTGTCGGTCGTAAGCATAGCAGGCTTCCAATTCAAGAAAAATATTATTTCTATCGTTATCATTCACAATAAAAATTCCGCCCTGATTGGAATTGGTATACCTCACCATATTACTTATAATTTCATAGCCAAGAGCTTTTAAATTGTCATTATTCTTGCGCAGAATATCGCTGAATAATGCAACTCCCTGCGAGGACCAGTTACGTTGTTGAATTTCGTCCTGTCTTTTCTCCTCTTCTGTTTTGGCTATTTTGAGTTCTTCACGCATTTCCAGCAGCGACAGACCTAAAGTATCTTCATCACTTAGCGGTTTAAAATCAGTATCGAAATTTCCTTTTCCAATGGCGGTTGTAAAATCTGTTATGTTTCTAAGTCCCTGAACCAGTAGATTAAGGGCTTTTGACATTTGTCCAACCTCATCGCTGCCTTCCTTCAGTTTTTCTTTCGGAAGAATTCCTTTACTCATTTGAAGCAATATAACCTTTGTTTTATTAATTGGGTTGGCCAATGAACGTATCAGAATTACACCGATAATAATTGCAACCATAATGAGACCAATAGACATGAAATAGATAAACTTTTTAAAACTTCTGAATTGTTCTACCATTTCAATGCGTCCCTGGTTCACAATTTCTTCCTGGTATGATTTAAGCTTGCCGATGTCTGCAAGAATCTTGTCAGTTAACTTCATCACTTCGCCACCCTCCTCGGTCATCGGAGTTACTTCAAAAACCACAAAGGGATCGTCATAACTTTCAAAAGTACTCAACTGATCCATAATATACTGGTGTTGTGGAAACAGGGTATCGACAATCATGCTATTGATTTTTTCTAATAATTGCCGGTTCTCTTCCAACGTCCACATTGCGCTTAATGACCGTAATGTATCAATTACTATCGAATATTCTTTTGAATGTAGCTCTTTCAGCCTTATTTTATCGGGAGTATCAGAAATTTTATCAATATATACCCATGATTTAATCAGCATTCTGGAATCAGAAATTTGTCCTTGCATCCGGTTTATCCATTCGAGTGAAGGAGAATAAACATTGGTTATTTCCTCATTAACCTCCTGATTTTGCTGGATGGCATTTTGGGTAAGTATGCTGTTTATCCAAACTGCTATTGTAACGACCCCAAAACCAAAAGCTATCTTGGTTGCAATTTTAAATCTCATTTCTTCGTACCGGTTTGTTTTTCAATTCTAATCCTAAGATAATAAAAAATCGTAAAATCTGAATTAATTAAATGGGTATCAACGGGTAATTACTTCAGTCTTTTCTTAAGTGAGCGGGCTATTTGTTGAAGTCCATTTTCTAGTATCAATCGGGGACAACCGATATTAATACGCTGAAAACCTTCACCATCTTTTCCAAATAAAATCCCGTTGCTGAGGCCAACCTGTGCATCTTCAACCAGTATAGTTCTTACTGTTTTATCGTCGAGTCCTGTTTTTCTGAAATCCATCCAGAGGAGAAAAGTTGCTTCAGGTTCAATTAATTCCAGAGAAGGTATATCGCTGTTGATAAAATCTTTTGTGAAGGCAATGTTTTGCTGAAGATACAGTATAAGTTGCGAGAGCCACTCATTACCCTCACGGTAGGCGGCTTCAAGTGCGATATTACCTAATATATTACCCATGCCCAGATGCATTTTATTTACTGCCTGGTCTAATTTTTCGTACAACACCTTATTTGATGCGATAAAATACGATGTGGATAATCCGGCAAAATTGAAAGTTTTACTGGGAGCCATAAGAGTAACGGTGTGATTTGCAATTTCTTCGTTAAGCATTGCAACAGGGATATGTTTATTTCCTTCATAGACAATATCGGCATGAATTTCATCGGAAATAATAAGGATATTATTTTTAGTACAAATCTCGGTCAGTTCCAACAGCTCATTTTTTGTCCAGACATTACCGGTTGGATTATGCGGACTGCAGAGAATCATCATCTTTGTAGCGGGATTAATCTGTGATTTCAGGTTATCGAGATCCATTACATAACGGCCATTTTTTACTTTAAGCGGATTCAGGATCAATTGCCGGTTATGGTCGGTAACTGCTGAATAGAATGGAAAGTATACGGGAGTTTGAATAATGATTTTTTCGCCAGGATTTGTAAATGTTAGCACTGCAAGACTGAGTGCAGGCACCACACCTGGATTGAAACTAATCCATTCTTTCTTTATTTTCCATTGATGCCGTTGGTATACCCAATCGATAACACTTTGATACTGACTGTCGGGATGAAAGCTATAACCCAGTATTTCATGTTGTAATCTTTTTCTGATGGCCTCCAATACAAAGTCGGGTGTACGAAAGTCCATATCTGCTACCCAAATAGGTAAAACATCGGGATTTTTAAAGAATTTATCACGCAGGTCATATTTGTAACAGGCGGTATTCCTGCGGTCAATGAGTTCATCAAAATTATAAGGCATATTATTTTTTAAAGTGAAAATACAGAAATCGGGAAATACGTGTATAGCTTGTCATTGATGAAAATTGAGTTTAATAAATTAAAAATGAAACATAATTTATGTAAGGGTGTATAATGTTTCATGTGTGATAGCTATAAAGAATTAAAAATAAACTAAAAGATATTATTATGAAACATTTAATTTCTTTCTTACTGACAGTAGCTATTTTAAATTTAATGCTTGTTTCCTGTGAAAAAAAGGAAAATGATCCTCCCGAAATTCCACCTCTTGAATCGATGAAAATTGATTTCAGTAAATTTACTGTTGAAGATACTAAATCAGCTGACGACTTTCTTAAATCGGCCGCTACAGATCCCATGGTGAATTATGAATATGCAAAGGCCAATGTTGGCGTCTTTAGTTTTATTTTGGCTGTTACTTTGGCTGTGCCTGTTACTACTTTTGTTAATTCATTTAATCAGCAACCTGTTTTCCTGGGTAATGCTACCTGGCAATGGAGTTCGGAATATACTGATTTTGCAGGAACATACTATGCCCGGCTGGTTGGTCAGGTTCGTGCATCGGATGTTAAGTGGGAAATGTATATTTCAAGAACAGGAGTAGGAGCTTTTGATGAATTTATATGGTACGACGGAACTTCTCTTCTCGACGGTTCAGGCGGAGAATGGCTGCTTAATCATGGACAGGTCTATCAGGAACCTCTGATGCATATTGATTGGGAACGTAGCGGGGAAGAAGTAGGATGGATTAAATATGAAATCGTACGTGAGCTTAACGATAATCGTACTACCAATGTATACTGCGGTAGCTATATTGAAGCTGAACTTACCGATGAAGTAATGGATGCCTCCTATGATATTCACGTCTATGATATCTGGACCATACGTGACTTCGCCGATATCAATATAGAATGGAGCACCACCGAATATTACGGTCATGTAAAATCACCACTCTTTTATAGTGATGATGATTGGCATTGCTGGAACAGTGCCGGAATCGATGTCGATTGTGAAGAATAATATAAAACAGGAATCAAATAAAAAAAGGAGGGATATTCCCTCCTTTTTTTGTTTATTCAATTATTAGTTTGTTCTTTACTCGCAAGTGAAATAATGGTTCAATAACTTATATATTATTTCAGCGATTTCCACATAATCAAGGCAATAAAGCCATAGATTTCCAATCTTCCCATCAGCATATTCAGGGTCAATATCCATTTCGCCATTTCGGGCAACATGCCATAATTTGCCATGGAACTAACATGGCCCAATCCTGGTCCTACATTACCCATAGTGGCGATTGAAGCTGAAAAGGCAGTAAGCATATCGATATCGAAAGCTGTTAATAACAATGCGGAAATAAATACAATCAGCATGTATAAGGCTATGAAAAGAAGACTGTTTTGAATAATGCTATTTTCGACAGGTTCGCCATCAAGTCGCGTAATTATTACGGCACTGGGATGAAACATTTTTGTAACAAGCGTCCGGATATATTTGAAAAACAGTACTACCCGGTCAATCTTTATACCTCCCGATGTGGAACCTGCGCAGGCGCATTGCAGTGTAAAAAATATCAGGATCATTTGTGCAAAACCTGCCCAGTTTACCGTATCGGCAGTAGCAAAGCCGGTTGTTGTAGCTGCAGAAGCTACCTGGAAAGATGAATACCGAAGCGCATTGGGGAAATTGTAGGAGCCTTTTATATAAAGAAAAAAGGCCACCAGCAAAATACCGATAACCATGGAAACGATATAGTACCTTACTACATAGGACCGGAAGATGTTAAACTTGCGCTTGATAATTGAGGTGTACAGCAGACCGAAATGTATGCCTGATAAGACCATGAAAACAATTACAGTAATTTCTATTGCCACACTATTATAATAGGCAAGACTGAGGTTTTTAGTAGAAAAACCGCCCGTTGCAACGGTTCCGAATGAATGCAACAGAGCATCGAACGGACTCATCCCGAAGAAAGTTAATACCAGGGTTTCAGTCAGTGTTAGCCCCAGATAAACGTATAATACAATACGTAGCACCTTACTGGTTTGAAACTTGAAATTTGACTCGGCCAGCGATGATTGTTCCGCCTTCAGCAGAACAAAGCGTGCATGTCCCATGTTGGGTAGCACCACAAGAACAAAAATAACAATTCCAATACCTCCGATCCAATGGGTTGCCGAACGCCAGAACAACAATCCTTTTGGCAATATTTCAATATCATTCAGTACAGATGAACCTGTAGTAGTAAAGCCTGAAACACTCTCGAACCATGCATTGGTAAAGGTAAATTCGCCTCCGAAAAGTATGTAGGGTAACATACCTATCAGGCAACTTAGCAACCAGCTCAGGATAACAATAAAAAAACCTTCATTTCTGCTGATATATTTGGCTGGAGGTACAAAGATGAAAGGAAATACTCCAAGCAATGTGCATATCAGAAAGCTATACAGGAGAGGGAAAGTAGCTGAATCGTTATCTGCCAATGAAATAAGGAAAGCAATCAATAAAAAAGCAGCATTGAAAAGCAATATAAAACCTATATACCGGGCAATGATATGTATTCGCATACAAAAAATTATTTGATATGGGAAGAATGCAGAAGATTATTAATAGCCTCGGACAATCGCTTGAGTTCATCTTCGGTTTCAATATCTACTTTAAATTCTTTTCCATACTCAATAAAATCCTCAACACCCCTGGTGATCTGAACAATGGGTTCGGCAAAATAATGATGAATAAAAAAATTGAATAACAGCGTAAATAGGACTGCAGTTACTATGGCGACTATTCCAGGCATAACCGAACGTTTCGACCTATCCTTCAGCATTTTACTAGTGTTATACATAGTTTTCTGATTCAGTTCCATGAGCGCCTTGATAGAACTTTTAACCTGCATGAACTGCTCGTGCGATTCGGAATAGTACCACTCAAAATTCCCTTCTTTGCTGGTACCAACAATGGGTTTTTCCCATAGCTTTTTGTATAAAGTATAGTCTAACTCAATACGTTTTACAAAGGCTTCTTCGCCCTCAATTGTTATGTTATTTTTTGCAGTAGCAAAAGCTTTACTAAATGTGTTGTCTGATTGCATGAGGTGATTTCTACCCTCATCCCATTTTCCCATCAGAAGAAGCAATACTCCGCTGTCTTCGCGCTCAAGCGCTTCCAGCATCGTATTAGAGGCTTGAATACTCTGATAATTATCATCAAGCATTTTAATAACAGACTTTCCTATTCTGGTCAATTCGTGAATAGAAAAAAAACCGGCTAGCAGCAACATTGCAGCTAAAATGCCGAAACCAAAAAATATTTTTAATCGAATTCCCATATGCTGAATTTTGGGAATAAAAGTAGAATATTATCAAATATGATTTCCAGTTATTTCTGACTTTTAATCAGGCAGATTTTTTTGTGATGATTTTCACTCTATTGCAATATGTCATCAGAGATTCAGGTAAGTATTGAAGAACAGGGCACTGTGTTCTATCATCATAATTCTGGGAGATTCCGTACAGAAGTGAATTATTTACCAGAGTCCTCAACTATAAGTTGCGATGCAATCTGTGCCGATGCGAAACAGAGTGGAATACCCCCTCCCGGGTGAACTGATCCGCCGGCAAAATAGAGACCTTTTATTTTCTTGGTATAGTTGGCATGCCGGTAAAAAGCAGACAGTTTACTATTTGAGCTTGGTCCGTATAAAGCACCGCGATAACTGTCAGTGAAGTATTCAATGCGTTCGGGATCTTGATATTCTT
>Ga0307422_1000934_pt1 | contig 15561 bp, 7 predicted proteins | sample SalMarWE160290MG_FD_202153 | JGI IMG/M metagenome (GOLD analysis project Ga0307422, IMG submission 202153) | Salt marsh sediment microbial communities from the Plum Island Ecosystem LTER, Massachusetts, United States - WE1602-90 | ecosystem: Environmental > Aquatic > Marine > Intertidal zone >...
CGAGCCGTAAGCTCCCTCAGGGATATTCCGCGCTTGATGGATTCCCCGATGGTGTTGTCGTCCAGATCCGTTACATTCATCACGTGTTTGACTTCAAATCCGCAGTATTCCAGATAACGGCGCAGGACATCGGCCACCACCACCCGCCTCAGAAGGCCCAGCGTGGGCTCCGCGCTTACCGTCGGCCCGCAGGAATACATCGACACCTTGCCCGGAATTAAAGGTTCAAAAAGCCGCTGGGTTCTGCTAAGCGTGTCGAACAGCTCCAGCTTCGGTTTACGGCGGCTGACGGGCTCAGAGTCGCGGAAGAGAGTCGTACTAAGATAGCGCTCCCCGCCGTCCGGCAAAATGACTACAACGACTCCGCTCGGGATTTCCCTGGCAAGCTGAAGCGCTGCGAACACCGCGGCTCCGGAACTCATCCCCACAAAAAGCCCTTCCTTGCGGGCAAGCATGCGCGAGGCTTCGTAAGCGTCCTCATCCTTGACATTCACCTTCTCGTCAAGAAGCCTGCGGTCGAAAATGCCCGGCCGGTATGCCTCCTTCATGTTCTTGAGGCCTTGAATCTTGTGTCCCAGATAGGGCTCCACCCCAACGATTCGGATTTTCGGATTGAGCTCCTTGAACCGGCGGCTCGCGCCCATGAGGGTGCCGGAAGTGCCCATGGTCGCCACAAAGTGGGTGATGCGGCCATTCGTCTGGTCCCATATCTCCGGGGCCGTGCCGTTGTAATGGGCCACGGGATTTGCGGGATTATTGTATTGGTCCGGGATAAAGTACTTTCCGGGCTCCCGCCGCTGCATTCGGTAAACCGCTTCGATGGCCCCGTCGGTTCCCAGCCTCGCAGGCGTCCGGAGAAAATCGGCGCCCAGCGCGGCAAGAATCTGGCAGCGCTCATGGCTGACGGCTTCGCTCATTGCAAGCAGAACTTTGTATCCCTTGACTCCCCCGACGAGCGCAAGCCCGATGCCCGTATTACCGCTTGTCGCCTCCAGGATCGTTTTTTCCCGCGTCAGTTCGCCTGAAGCTTCGGCGGCTTCGATCATGGATTTGGCAATGCGGTCCTTGACGGACCCGCCCGGATTGGCGCATTCCAGTTTAGCCCAGATCTCCACGTCGGGATTGGGACAGAGTTGCCGCAACCGCACCAGCGGCGTGTTTCCGATAAGCGCAAGCACCCCTTGGGCTGGAACCGGAGCTTTCATGATTCGGAAGGCTACCACGGAAGGGGCGCCCCGTCTACAGAGTTGCCGCGGCGCGGGTGCTGCGGGGCTCGGAACGCGGCCTCACGTACCTCCACCACGGGTTGCCGGCCATGATTTCACTTTTCCCGCTTGCGCAGCCCCCTGTTTTCAGTTCGAATCAATCAATCTTCAAAGCAATAACGGAAACCCTTCTATGAGCTATTGCGGGAAGCAGTTCGATAAGATACGATCTTTCTTCGGAAGGATTTATGAGCGTTCCAATATCGCAGATGCTGGCTGTGGCATCCTACATCATCAAGCAAAAAACCGTGGGGAAGAGGCGGTACCCGTTGGTGCTCATGCTGGAACCGTTGTTCCGCTGCAATCTGGCGTGTCCCGGATGCGGCAAAATTCAGTATCCGCCGCATATTCTCAAGCAGCAGCTTTCTCCCGATCAGTGTTTTAAAGCCGCTATGGAATGCGGAGCTCCCATCGTCAGCATCGCGGGGGGCGAGCCGCTTTTGCACCCGCAAATCGCCGAAATAGTTGAAGGAATGGTCCGCCGCAAAAAATACGTTTATCTGTGCACCAATGCGCTGATCCTTAAGGAGAAGCTGGACTGCTTCAAGCCCGGCAAATACCTAACGATCAATGTCCACCTGGACGGGCAGAGGGAGGTTCACGACCGTTCCGTCGGCCGCGAAGGGACTTATGACATTGCCGTGGATGCCGTCAAGGAAGCGGTCAAACGGGGATTCCGGGTGACTACAAACACCACCCTTTTCAACGATGCCGATCCGGCCAAAGTTCGCGCTTTTTTCGACGGCATGATGGCCCTCGGCATAGAAGGGATGACAATTTCTCCCGGCTATTGCTATGAGAAAGCGCCGGACCAGGATCATTTCTTGGCCAGGACTCAGACCAAGAATCTGTTCAACGAAATTTTGAAAAATCCGAAGAAAAGTTGGAAATTCAACCAAAGCCCGCTGTTTCTGGAATTTCTAATGGGCCGGCGCTCTTATTCCTGCATGCCTTGGGGAATGCCCAGCTACAGCCTTTTCGGATGGCAAAAGCCCTGCTATCTGCTCCAGGACGGTTATTTCCAAACCTTCGCAGAACTGCTCGAAAAATCCGATTGGGACCAATACGGGCCGGAATCCGGAAATCCCCGCTGCGCCGACTGCATGGTCCACAGCGGATACGAAGCCAGCGCGGTAAACGACACCTTCTCGTCGCTCGGGGGATTCCTGAGCACGGTTCGGGCGTACTTTAGATAATTCCAGCCCGGGATTGCAATCCTTCGATCCCGATACCGGATTAATCTCCACGCAGCAGTTGTTTTTGCAGCCTGAGATTTCCCATCTATTCAATCCGATTCAAACCTATATAAGACGGGGCGCTTGGCGACCGGTAGACTCTCTGGGTCGCTTTGATGAAATCCTCCTCCTTCGCGTGATAGATATCCACAAACTGCTGGGGATTCCTATCGATCAGAGGAAACCAGCTGCTTTGTACCTGAACCATGATTCGGTGCCCTTTTCGGAACGTATGGAAGATGTCGGGCATCTGGAATTCAATCCTGGCAATCTCTCCGGGAACGAAGGGCTCCGGGTTGGAGAAGCTGTTGCGGAATTTCCCGCGGAAAGGCTCGCCCCGCACCAGTTGCTGAAAACCGCCTATCGGGAATTCTGATTCATTATCCGGAGCATTGTCCGGATAAACGTCGATCAGCTTCACGATAAAATCCGAATCGGTGCCGGTTGTGGAAACGCTCAAGCTCGCGGCGACGGGCCCGGCAATCACCACGTCCTCCCGGAGCGCGCCGGTCGAGTAGGTCAGCACATCGGGGCGCCGGGATGCAAAGCGCTGGTCTTCGACCATATGCTCCCGAGTCATGCCTATGGTTATTGCGTTGGTATATGGCACCGGTTTCTCGGGATCGCTGGCATACTCGTCGAAAGAGTCCTCCGGATTCCCGTTGTCGGCCGTCCAGGAAAGGTTCCAATCCTTGCTGAAATACAATTTTTGTTCTCGCGCCCGGCGGGGAGGCCAGCGATCCTCCCTGCGCCACTCGTTGCTGCCGGTCAGGAAAACGTAGGCCTCGGGAAGATTCAGATCTCCGGTTTCCTTCAGAAAATACCTGAAAAAGGGAAGCTCAATCTCCTTGCGATAAAATGCGGATGTATTGGATCCGAAGTCCACGTTTCCCAAACGGCTTCCTTCAGAACGCGCCCATGCGCCGTGATACCAGGGCCCCATGACAAGGATGTTGTATGCTTCGGGGCTCAAGGATTCCACGGATTGGTAAACGCTCAGGGTCCCGTAGAGGTCTTCCGCATCAAACCAGCCGCCCACGGTCATGACCGCAAGGCGGATATCCCTCAGGTTTTGCGTGTAATTTCTGGCACGCCAGAAGTCGTCGTAAGCCCCCCTCTTCATGATGTCGTTCCAGAACGGGATTTCGTTTTTCAGATATTTTTCATTGGCCTGCGGCAGGGGCCCCATCCGGAGATAAAAATCATACCCGTCCCGTGTGGGAAAATCGAACTCCCTCCAGAAACGAGTGGTGGGTTCCGGGCGCGCATGCCCGAAGCTTGCCAGGAATCCGAAAGAGTGCGCCAGATAAAACGCGCCGTTATGGTGAAAATCGTCCCCTATAAACCAGTCGGCGATCGGCGCCTGGGGAGAAACCGCCCTCAACGCGGGGTGGGCATCGATCATGGCCGAGGCCGCGTAGAAACCGGGATAGGATATGCCCCACATCCCCACTTTCCCGCTGTTGTTTGGGATATTCCGGAGCAGCCATTCGATCGTATCGAAAGCATCGCTGGATTCATCAACATCCTGAGCGGTTTTTTTCTCCCTTTTATAGGGAGACATATTCACGAACTCGCCTTCCGACATCATCCGTCCGCAGACATCCTGATACGCAAAAATAAAGCCGTCTTCAGTCATTTCGGTCGACGGCCCCAGGCTCGATGGGTAGTTGTCAACCCCGTAGGGGCCGACTCCGTATGGGGTGCGGTTCAACAGAATCGGATAGGCGCAGCTGTTATCCTTGGGCACATACACCGCCGTGAAAAGCTTTTTGCCGTCCCTCATCGGGATTTGATATTCATATTTGACGTAATTGCCGGGGACATAGTCGTATTTCCAACCCCAGAGCAACTGCCACAGGGCGATCAACAACAGACTCGGCAATGCCAACCGGCGGAGTGTCGTGTTCATGTTCCTCAAGCTATCCCGCTCCCTGTCTCTCCTTCAAGTCTCTTCCATACGGCAGAAGGCAAGCGCCGGAGCCGGCTTACAAATCCGCACCGATGCGAACAGCCGACGCGCCTGTGCTTGAATCAAGACGCGGAGGAGATGCGCTCCACAAGGAATCACATGGTTTTATAGTGCGGCCCGCCTGCGCCTTCCGGAACGTGCCAGCGGATATTGTCGTAAGGGCACTTGTTTTCGCACGTCTTGCAATGCAGGCAATTGGAAGGATTCGCCGGTTTCATTGCGCCGTGGATGAGTTCATAGACGCCCGCGGGGCAAAATTTGATGCAGGGCCGGTCATAGGTGGAAGCGCATTCATTTTCGCAAAGGTTCGGGTTGAGAATCTCGCAATGGACAGGCTGGTCCTCGCGCTGTTCAATCCGCCCGGCGGCAATGAAGGCATCCTTGTCAAACGGTTTGTCCAGCGCCCACTTATAGCGCGCTCCGGTCATTGCCTGGTAGTCGCGCTCCACTTTAAAACGCGGCAGCAGCCCGCCCAAGCCCGAAAGGGGGATCCCGATGCTGTTGCCCCATTTGGCGATGGTCTGGCGGTAATTGCGGGCCGAGCGCATTTCTTTCATGACGCCGTCCGTTTCCAGATACCGCGTGTATAATTGCGCTGTTTCGCCGGGCGAATTCAGCGCCTCGGCCGCTGCATTCCCCGCCGCTATGCCCGTGGAAATGGCGTTGTGGAGGCCTTTGATTTTCAGCATGTTCACAAAGCCTGCGGAATCGCCCAAAATCAGCACATTCTGACGCCCGACCGATCCCGTTGCGGGATCGCGCGGCAGCGCCCAGTACCCGCCTTCGGGAATCATCTTGGCGCCAGCCTCGACTACGTCCGCATCTTCGATGAAGCGGCGGACGAAACGGTGTTCTTTGAAGCGCACCAAGGCATCCTGCGGGATGAAATTGAAGTACTTCCAGTCCGCTCCCACGATCATCCCCACCGCAATGCGGTTTTCTCCCATCGAATACATAATGCCGCCGCCGAACATCCCGGGGCCGAGAAGCGGCGTCCAAAGCGGGTATCCCATCGCGTGCACCACCCGGGAATCTCCGAATGCCTGATATTGTTGCGGCGAAACCTGAAGGATTTCCTTTACCCCCACGCTGTAAAGCGGAGGGCTGTTTCGCTGGAGACCGGCTTTGCGAATATAGCTTTCGCTCACAAGGCCGTCGCTGCCTTCCGCAAGCATGATGATGTCGGCGGCAAACGTTTCCCCCCGCACATAATTCGGCTGAGGGCGGTTCTCGCGATCGAGCCCCTGATCCTTAAGCTTAACCGCGGAGGCTTTGCCGGCCGAGTCGCAGATAATATCCTCCACGGCAAAACCATAAAGCACCTCAACTCCGACTTTTTCGGCGATTTCCGCCAGCCAGGCGGTTAACTGGCTGATAGACAGAATCGCATCGTTATGATGAATCATTTGTCCGAAACAAAGATGCAAAAACCTGGAGGCTTTAATGGCGGGCATGACGCTGACAGACGCATTCTTGCCGAGAAAGACCAAGATATCGTCTCGAGTTACGCGGCGGCCGAGCAACGCCTGGGTTTTGTCCTTCTGCCGCCACTCGGGCAAAGCCAAGTCCAGCAGTTTATGCAGCGGCGCAGATTCCATAACCGCGCCGGAAAGGTTGTGCTCGCCCGGACCCGCCGCTTTGTCGAGAACAACAACATCAACATCGGGGCGTTTGCACTTGATCGTTATCGCTGCAGCCAAACCCGCTGGGCCGGCTCCCACAATTAAAACTGATGCCTTAGAGTAATTCGAATTGCTGACCATAATATTAATATCCCGCCCCGCTGGAATTTATGAGAGGGCAAGCTCCTATTTCAAACACCGTCTTTTTAAAAGTTGCGCTGCGCCCGGCAGAGAAAACCCCTGCCTCGCTTCAAGAATTTTCTTCGCTCAGGGCGGCGAAAATTAAACCGAATAATCTAAAGTTATACGCTTGCTTGCAATAACTGGGTTAATTCAGGGACAACGTCTTCGACGTTTCCTACGAGGTAATAATCGCACTGCTTGAAAATCGGGGCGTGCAGATCGGCATTGACGGCGAAAATCGTGCCGGCATTGGCGACTCCGATCATGTGCTGAATCGCGCCGCTGATGCCCAGAGCAAAGTAAAGCTTAGGGCCGATGGAAGTTCCGGTCTGTCCGACTTGATGGATGCGTTCGCAAAAACCTTCCTCGACGGCCGCGCGACTGGCCCCTCTTTCAACGGTCACGCCAAATCGACTCTCGATAGCCCGGCACAGCCGGTTAACCAGATCCGTGTATGCTTCCTTCGACAGCATTCCCCGTCCGCCGGAAACAACCACATCCGCCTCGAAATTCACTTTGCCGACGCCCAATTCAGTTTTGATCACATTCAGGCTGAAATCGTCGGCGCTCAGTTCGGCCGGTTCTTCGATCACCGCTCCTTTTCGGCCGGCATCCGGGGGCAGCCGTTTCATCACCCCCGGCCGAGCCGTCGCCATTTGACAAAGGGAGTCCTTGGTGCAGATCGTTGCCATGACGTTGCCGCCCAAGGCGGGGCGGGTCTGCATCAATATAGCGATTTCCCCTTTGCGCGAATCGTCGCGAATGTCCAGACCGGTGCAATCGGCGGTCAGACCGCATTGCAGACGGTAGGAAACCATGGGCGCCAGAACCCTTCCCTGCGGCGTGGCTGCATAAAGCGCGATCTGAGGCCTATGTTTGTCAATAGCGGCGGCGATAACCTTCCGGTATGCGGCGGGATCGAATTCTTCCAGCAGATCGTTCTCTATGATGTAAACGTTATCCGCGCCGGAGGCGATGAGCGAATCCGCTTGGCATCGGACGCTCCTTCCGGCGATGACCACGCCCACCTTGGTCCCGAGCGAATCAGCCAATTCCCGGGCTTTCCCGATAAGCTCGTACGTTGCGGCATGAACCGCTCCCTGATGGTGCTCGGCAACAACCCAAACCTCCCCTTGATAACTCGGCTCTGTTTTTGTAAAGCCCTCCAAGATAGTATTGAGCAAGGCGGGGGCTAATTTGCCTTCCGACTGGTCGACGATTTTTTTCTTGATATCCTCTGTAACCTGATCCACCGAGCTTATGCCCATTTTGCGCAATTGCTCCGCGATGGGCTCTAATGTGTGAACGAGCTTCTCGGTGCATTCGTAAGACCGGTCGAGCGGGCTGCTGCGCCGCGCGGGCAGCAAATATTTTTTCCCGTCGGCTTTCTCCATCGCCAGGTTCCCGTTTCCCTTGATGCTTTCGGCAATCAAACGCACGAAATCCGCCGCTGAATCGACCGCCTTGCATTTGCGGCTGGTCTTGGGCGGGGGGAACACACGGACAACCCAAGTCTTGGAACCTTTAACGCCGATCCATTGAGCCTTAATATCGTTCGCCCCCCACGTGATAACCTCTGTATGCTTGGCTTTTCGTGTTCGCGCGACAGTCGGGAACACTTTGTATTCATATTTGGCGACCGTTATAACGGCCGGTGTGCGCTTGGGCATGACTTGCTGGCTTCCGCCTGCAATAATGCGGGTGAATTCAAAGCAGCCGTTCGGCCGCTCCACATGGGTGGCGTAAGCAACACAGGGGATATCGAGTTCTTCCGCTATTTGGGCAGGCACTTGCGCCGTGTCTCCATCAACGGATTGCATGCCGGTGACAACGAAATAATCGTTGCTGCCGCCGAGCAGTTCGCGGCAGATCTTTCGCACCGCGTAGGCCAGCGGATTCGCCGTCGCCACCGTATCCGCTCCGCCCAGCGCCCGGTCCGTAAGAAGAACGGCCATGTCCGCCGCGCGCGCCATACTATAACGAAGCACTTCCACGGCTTTCGGGGGCCCCATCGTCAAGACTATGATCCTGCTGTTGCCGGCCCCTTCCAGCTCTTGCATCCTCCGGGCAAAGGCCAGCGCCTCGGCATCCAGCTCGTTGATAACGCTGGCCAGTCTGCCCCGCATGAGCGTCCCCGTTTCAGGATCGAACGCGTTATCCGTAATTTTCGAGACATCCGGAACTTGTTTCACTAAAACTATGTAGTCACTCATAAAGCAATCCTATTCAATGCAAAATATTATTATCATAAGAATGAACAATAAAAACAAGGAGCGCGGCACCGCTCAATAGATTCGCGGGCGTTGCCCCAAATTTCTCTCCGGTGTTTCACCGTTTCGCTTGCAGCGAAGCGCTGTTTTAGCGGATCGGACGGAGCAAAGCAGCCGGCTGTAAATCCTCCGGCTTTCTTCGCCGCCTTTTCAGAACAAGGCTTGCGCCAACTTCGATCTATATTCCTCGGCCAGCCGGCTCCTTTCGCCTACGATTGAAAATATCCGCAGCATGGCAACGCGCGCCGCGCCATCGCAGTATGTCTTGTTCAGCCGGATGATGCGCAGGAAGCCGTCCAGGGCTTTGATGTAATCTTTTTCCGCCGCCAGGCAGCACGAGTGAGCATACACGGCGTCCAAGTCTTCCGGCTGTCCGGCGAGGCGCTTTTGCGCAGCCTCTTTCCCGCCTCTTTCCGAGCATTCCTTCAAAAAATCCAATTCCGCGAGCAGGGAAGCAGCCGCTTTATATTCGGCATCGTTTATTCGGAGGCGCGAAAGGAACTTGCGGGCGCCGTCCGCGTCGCCTCCGGCAAAGGCGATGCGTCCGAGGCCCAGAAGCGCGCCCGGATGGTCCGGTTGCTTTTCAAGTATCTGCAGATATTTCTTTTCGGCTTCCTGGTTTCTTCCCAAGCCGGCAAGCTCCTCTGCTTTGGCGGCGATCTCATCAAGATCCGACGAAATCAGCGGGGAGAGCAGCTGCCGGATATCCCTTTCACTCTTTACGCCGAGAAATTCCGCAGCGACCCGCCCATTGCGGAAGACCTTTACTGCGGGGATTCCACGGATCCCGTACCGAACCGCGAGTTCCTGCGCCCCGTCCACATTGAGCTTGGCTAGAATCGCCCGGCCGCCGAAGGATTCCACGATTTTCTCAAGGATAGGCCCCAGCATCCGACAAGGCGCGCACCACGGCGCCCAGAAATCCACGATAACCGGGCGCTCCGATGAAGCGCGTATCACGCGCTGCTCGAATTCCGCTTCTTGGACCTCGCAGACAAACTCGCTCGTTGCTTCCATACAAGGTTCTCCTGATTCAAAAATAAACCGCGGATTTCCACGGATTCAGCAGATTAATGGCGTTTAAATGCGTCCAAAGCCGCCGTTAATTTTTGCTTTTGTTTCCGTATCCAGCACTCTTCTGTTTTCCTGCGTCGGCTGGGGTACCGAAGGCTTTTAAACTGAAGGTGGTTGAGGGACCTTAAAAAAACTGTTTCTTGTTTCCCCTTTCTCTTTAACCAACTGCAACCTAGGAATTTAATTCAAAAGCGAAGCGGCCGCTCTTATCACAGTCCCAACGCATCTGGGGCTGTAGCCCAAGGCCTAGGGGGAGAAGCGGCTCAACATATAATATTAATAGCAGAGGACTTCCAGCGCAAGCGGCGAAGGATAATTGGTTCGATTTTTAGTAAAATTCAAGAATTTGAGTTTTCGAAAGGAGCTCGCGCCTTAGGGCCTATCGCGCACCTTATCCGGCGGGACCCACATACCTCCATCCGGTTCGACCCAGGAACTCTGCGGCTGCATCCCCGTCGGATTTGGATATAAAGAAATAGACTTCGTCTTCCGGCTTGAAGCGCGTACCGTCGCCGACCGGGGAAAGTCTTTTATTCCTGCGCAGGGCGACAGCGATCAACCCGTTTCCCGAATAGCCGCAAATAGGCTGGCCTTTTTCGGCGTCGTAGGACGGCGCGGAAACGCATTGCCATAGTTGAAGATGAACCTGTCCCGAGTTAAAGAGGCGTTCCCATCTGTCGACATCGACAGGTCTTCCGAACAAAAGCTCGGCGCCGGCCCTGTGAAGCATCTTGGCTTTCAAGGATGTGGATCGGGGTTTCAAAGCCGCATAAACGGAAATCCCTTTGACCTCTTCCCTTACCCTCTGAATAAAGAGATAATTGACCTCTTCGTTGGCGGTCAATCCGACCGCGCCCCGCCGAGTGTCTATTTCCGCCCGCAGCAGGTACCGCGCTTGAAGTCCGTTGCCGTAGATGACCCGGCTGCACTCCTTTCCCGCGACCTTGCAATGGTCCGCGTTGGAATCGATGCAGATAACCTCCTGCCCGTCCTCTCTGAACAACTTGGCCAAGCTGCGAGCCAGCGCGTTCGCCCCAAGCAGGACCCAGCCCGATCGGCTGGGCCGGCGCAACCCAAGGATGCCGGCCATAAAGCCTCCGGTAAGCCCGTCGAATGTGACGGTCGCGGCGATCACAAGGAAAACCAGCGCCCTCAGCTCGTATCCGCCGGACATGCCCCTTTCCTCAAAGGCGGCTGCAAAAAAGGAAGCAACCGCCGCGGCTACAATCCCCCGGGGGCCGATCCACGCAATGAAAAGCTTTTCTTTCCAGTGCATTTTAGAATACGCGGTTCCCGCCAGCACGGCCGCCGGCCGTATCACGAACATCAATATGAGGACAACCCACAATGCCGGCCGGCCCAGCGCGGCCACTTGATTCATTCGCACGTCGGCCGAAAGCAGCACAAAGAGCATCCCGATCAGTAAAACGGTCAACTCTTCCTTGAATTCCATCAATTGCCGCAGCGCGAATGTGTTGAAGTTGCCGATGATAATTCCGGCCATGGTTACGGCGGCGAGGCCGCTTTCGGAAAGGACCAGGTTGCTGCTCTGGAAAAGAGCCAGTATGAAAGCCAGCGTGAATACGTTCCCCGTCCCTTCCGGGATCAGTCTCCGGACGCGGTAAAGCGAAAGCAGCACTACCCCCATGGCACCGCCGAAAATAGCGCCGAACCCGAGACAGCAAACGACATTCCAGACCCACAGGAGCATGTTGCCGCTGGCGGGACTCAGCGCCGCTTCCAGTGCGACCGTGGCAACAACGGCGCCTACGGCATCAATCAAAACCCCTTCAGCCTCCAAAACCGTCGCGACCGATTGTTTGACTTTCAGCCGCTTCAACAGCGGATTGATCACCGTAGGCCCGGTCACCATGACGAGGGTTCCGAAAAGAAGCGCGTTTCTCCAGGGCCAGCCCATAACGAAATGCGCCGCGATTGCGGCGCCAGCCACCGTTATCAGCCCGCCCAGAAGGATCAACTGGCGAATGGAGCGCTGCGCCTGTTTCAACCTTTTGAACTTCAGGTTGATTCCGCCCTCGAAAAGGATGACGGCTACGGCGAATCCGGTCAGGATGTTCAGCGCCTGGCCGAGAGACTGGGGGTGAATGATTCCGGCGCCATCAGGACCAAAAGCAACGCCGGCGGCAAGAAGGAGGACGATCCCGGGTATGCGCAGGTGGTGCGACAGAGACTGCGCCACCATGCCCAACGCCATTGCCAGGGCAATGGCCGCTCCCGGATTATTGAAAATGGATGCGCTCATTTCCTCCCGCTTCGCCGATTGCGGCCGCTGCGTCCGCGCTCGACCGGTGCGCCATTTTTTCGGCCCGTGGGTTTGTCCCCATTTATTTAGACAGGCCGGATTCGTTCCCTCGGCTGAGAGTCCTTTACAAAGGATGCATACCCGATGATTTTGTACGATTCCACAGGATGCAGCAAGCTTTATGCGCATCTTGCAAGCGCCTGTTCCATCAAAATTGGACAGCCGCGATGCTTTTCCGGGAAAGCCGAAAACGATGCGAAGGGAACAATGAAGCCGCGGAAAAAGCCGCGCGCCTGAATCCGCTGGAGCGCTCCCGCTGATAGTCTTCCGCGCGCTTCTGCGTTGAGATGCTTATCGTTCCCTTACAACGAAAGATTTTATCCATACGCATAGGAATACATCCGTGGTTTAATGTCATCTATCATGAGCTATGAGAAGACTTCGCAGGAAAGCCGCGCTTACCTTGCGCTAAAGGAAGTATTTCAAGCCGGACGCCCTCTCCTTTATGTTCTTACTCCCGAAGAAGGGCGGGTGACCAGGCTTCTGCAGGAAATTGCGGAGAGCCTGTTTTCCGGAAATATGCCCATCTGGAATTGGTCCGCCACAAACGGTCTTCAGCCGCCGGGAATGGGCGCCGCGGAAAGGCTCGATGCGGCGTCGGCGCTCGAGTTTATTGCAGCCGCCGCGGGTCCGGGCATCTTTCAGCTCAAGGATTTTCATCAATTCATGTCGGACCAGCCCCGGATCCGGCGCCGCCTGCGCGACCTTTACGAACTGTGCATGGACTCGGGAAAATTCCTGGTAATTACCTCTCCATTGCGCGCCCTGCCGGACGAACTGAGCCGGCAGATGGCTTTGATCGAATTGCCGGCTCCGGACACGGAGGAGCTTCTGGAATTCGTCCGAAGCGAATTGGCGGCCGCTTCGCAGCGCGGGACAAAGGTCGACAACAGCGAACCGGCTTTGTTTGCCATGGCGCGCGCGCTGCAAGGATTGACGCTGGAGGAGGGGCGCCACGCCCTCCGCCGGGCGCTTGCAGTCGGGGGAGCTCTCGACCGCAATTCGGTGCCTTATCTTTTGGAGGAGAAAAAGCTGGCCGTCAATAGAACCGGCCTCATCCAATTTATCGCGGACGCCACCCAGATCGATCATGTGGGGGGATTGGAATATCTGAAGAACTGGCTGTTGGAGCGCAAGAAGCTGTTTATGGAACGGGACAGCCTGGCCGCTGAAATCGTCCCTAAGGGCGTGCTGGTCATGGGAGTTTCGGGATGCGGGAAAAGCTTGTCGGTCAAGGCTATCGCTTCCGCTTTCGGGCTTCCCCTTTATCGCATCGAGATGAGCGAAGTGTTCTCTGGGCGCCGCGGAAATCCCGATGCCGCCTTCGTTGAAGCCTGCCGCGCGGTCGAGGCCGTTGAACCCGCGGTTGTCTGGTTTGATGAAATCGAAATGGGGCTCACGGGGCAGGTTGCCGACAGCGGCACAAACCTCGGGCGCATATTTGCTTTCTTCCTGACCTGGATGCAGGAAAAAACGCGCGGACTGTTCGTTGCGGCCACGGCCAACCGCATCGACCTGCTTCCCGCGGAAATGATCCGCAAAGGGCGTTTCGACGAAGTCTTTTTTATAGACTTGCCCACGGAAGCAGAACGGATCGAAATCTTCGAGATTCATTTGAAGAAGAGAGGGATCGACCCGGAGGGATTGGAGCTTCATCGCCTGAAAAAAATAACGCAGGGATGGACCGGAGCGGAAATCGAACAGTGCGTCGTCTCCGCGCTTACTCAGGCGCGGCTGCAGAACAAGACGATCCGCTTTGAAGATCTCCACAAGGCCGCTGTCGGAGTGATTCCGCTGTCAAAGACCATGCATGAACAGGTGGAGCACATCCGCTCATGGGCCTACGACCGCGCGGTCCGGGCCTCTCCCCGCGAAGCCAAGTATTAACCCGGATTATTCATGAAGTTTCTACTGCGGCGGCGGATCCTTATGATTAATCCCGGTTAATCCGGATTATTCTTCTTGCAGATTGATAACACCGGCTTCGCATTGCCGGGCGAGATCGCGCAGATCTTCCCGGCAGGTGAATAGAATAATCTGACGGCGCCCGGCTTCTTCCGACAGCACTTCAAAAGCTTGAGACAGCCTCGCTCGGTCATAAGCCGCAAAAGGCTCGTCCAGCAGCACCGGGCATGGCTCCTCCTCGTTGGAAATCAGATCGAGGATCCCGAAGCGCACTGCAAAATAGAGCTGATCCTGGGTCCCGCGGCTCAGGTGCTCCGCCGCACGAAGCTCGCCCGTGCGGCTCTCCCTCGCCCAAATCTGGAAGTCCGGATCTATTTTGACTTCTTCGTAACGCTGCGGGCAGATGCGCAGGAAACGCTGCTCAACGGCCGCGTTTAATTGAGGGGCCAGAACTTCCTGCTGCTGCCGGGATAAGTTTTCGAGCGTTTCCAATGCCATATCCAGAGCGCGGCGATTCAGTTCAAGTTCCGACAGGCGGTGTTCGGCGACGGCAAGATCCTCGTCGATTTCAAACGAAGGCCGGACATTCCGGAATGCCTGCCCTATCCGTTCCACCACGCGGGCATATTCTTCCCTGGTTTCGGAAAGCCCGGATTTGATCTGCTTTTCCCTTTCCTCGGCTTCCCGCGTTTGAAGGTAGGGCAGCAGTCCGCCGCCGTCCTCCGGAATGCCCGTTTCGGGCCCGGAGGCGGATTCATCCTCCGCAAACCGGGGGACCGGCATCGCCGTCAATTCCTCAAGCTTCTCTTTCCATTGCGGCAATGAAAAGCCTTCCGCCACCCGCTCGAACTCGCGCACGCGCGAAGCCTCTTTCTCAGCAAGGTCCAGCAATTTCTGTCTTTTGGAGCATTCCGCCCGAAATTCTTCCGGAGTCTCCACTCCCGCCTGATCCAGCAGAGATTGAATTCGCAAGCGGTTTGCGGAGTATTCTTCCTCCAGGGAGGCTTCATTGGACCGCAGGGAATCGGTCCTCTGCGCGCAGCTTTCATAACGGGCATCGAGATCCCGAAAACGGCGCAGGTTGGCGCGCAAAACGTCAATCTGGAATTTCAGGTTGCCGGGAGAACAGGGAAGCCCGACTTTGGCCAATCCCTCTTTCAACCGGCCGTAAAGCTCGTCGTATTCCTGCTGCAGCCGATTCGCCTCCTCTTCCTTTTCAGCAAAACGGGCGCGGAGATCCGCGAGCTTGCGCCGGTCCTGCTCCGCTTGTTTTGCGGCCCCAAGAAAATCATCGAGCTTTTGGAACCCGGAGGCGCGCATTATTTCATTTAATTCCATCCTTTTTTCGGATCCTTTCTCCCGGGTTTCGGCGAGCTTGTCATGAAGGGTTCGCAGCGTTTGCTCCGCTTTAAGGCCCGATTCGGCCGACTTCGATGCGAGACAGGCCAGAAATACGGCGGCGGCCGCCAGCGCGCCCCCGATAACAAAATCATACATGATAGGGAAGGGGTCGAATCCGGCCCAGAACCGCAAAGCCAGGGGGGCGGCGGCCGCGCAGATCAGCGCCGCGGCCGCGAGCCTTCGATTCAAAGCCGTCCGCCGCATGGATGCCGAAATCGATTTTTCGCGCGCAACCCTGTCGGCCAACGCCGTGCAACTCTGAGCGGAGGCCTGCTCGTCTTCGGCGGCTTCGCGCGCCTTGCGCTGCCAGT
>Ga0307422_1000936_pt1 | contig 15541 bp, 9 predicted proteins | sample SalMarWE160290MG_FD_202153 | JGI IMG/M metagenome (GOLD analysis project Ga0307422, IMG submission 202153) | Salt marsh sediment microbial communities from the Plum Island Ecosystem LTER, Massachusetts, United States - WE1602-90 | ecosystem: Environmental > Aquatic > Marine > Intertidal zone >...
GATATCGAAAATGAATGTTGGAATTCATTAGACCAAATTAGAGAATCTAATAACAAAATTCCAATTGACCCTCTAGACAAAATGAACCTTTTTTTATTCTTATTGTTTTTACATTGGAGATTACCAAGCAATATTAATTATGCTGAAGAATTAACAAAAGATTTTTTTGATAAAAACAATAAAAATATCAATTACTTTACTCTTAAATATAATGATGGTAAAGACCCCCCGAAAGAAGTTGTAGACGTAATAAAAAACTCTCCTGCTTTCAAAAAGACTTCTAAAGTAATATTGCCTTTTGCTCCGTTCTATGAAGAAGGCTGGAGCAAAAGATTAATAAATAATTGGAGATTTTTGTATGCCGAAGATGAGAAAAGGTGGCATCTCGTAGGAGATAATCCTATTGTTACTAAAGGGGATAATGATCATGATTCCTTGAATTGTCTCAATGAGTTTGTTTTTCCCATCTCAGGAAATATACTTTTAGTAAACACCAATAAACCGATAAATAAAGATTTCCCTCCAAGATTCGTAATAAAATTTAATATTGCAATCATCGAAAGAGCACAAAGGTTTATAGCATGTCAAAATAAGAATTTCCTAGAAGAATTGCTAAAGCTTTACGACTTCCATGTTCAACACAATAAAACAAGTATTTTAATTACAGAAATGTTTAGATTTTTAGAACAATAAAAGTATAAGAATTTGAGGCAATATATAAAACTTTAATAAATTCTTAATTTTTCCTTTTAACGAAAGAATCTGTAAGTTTATTATAGAATACTTTAAATAATATATCTTGACATTTAGGTTTTAGAAACTATGTATTAAAGGAATGAAATTATTTATCGATGAAAGTGGTAATACTGGCCCGACAAAAATAAAGAACCTAGTGTCAAATTTTGCTGATCAACCATATTATTCACTAACTGGAATTCTTTTAAATAATGAACAAGAGAAACAATTAAATTCATTTATAGAAAATTCTGTTCAGAAATTCGATGTCCACTCAAATGAACTAAAGGCAAAGAACTTATATGAAACAGAACCAAATTTAATAATAGAATTAATTAAATACATTTCACAAAAACAGATACCGTGTTTTACCGAAATCATGGAAAAAAAATACTATATGAATATTCAAATATTAGAAGCGTTCATAGCACCTTCTCATTTGACACCTCTTTTTGATGAGTTGATTGCTTTCAAAAACTTCATCGCTTCTAATTTGTCGGAATATTTATCTGATAAAATATATGAAAAGTTTTGTAAGGCCTGCCAAAGTTACACAGCTAATGAATTCGAGAGTTTCATCCAGTTTATCAAAAGAGAATTAAATAAAAAACCAATTGATTACATAAAACAGTTCCTATTAGATATGACTAATATGGCTGAATTAAGTTATTTTGCTTTAAAATCAAATGAACCAACAGAAGCATTCAAATCTTATCTCCCTATTCCTGATAAAATACATAACAAAAATTACGTATTTATGCTGCCAAACTATCAAGCTTTCTCGCATTTAATTGGCAGAGCCAATCTTTATATAAATAAAAATAAGTGTGGTGATTTTAAAATCATCCACGATGAACAAAAACAATTCGACATTATTTATAAGAAAATTATTCAAGATCTTAAAACCCTTGAACTTGAATCTAATGAAATGATTAAAGACACAATCATAGAAGAAAAAATAAATTTTAATATCGACGAGAACCTTTCTTTACATTTTGAAAAATCTCAAAATCTTATACCTTTGCAGTGTGTTGATCTATTATCTGGATTTGTCATGAGATATCTTAAAGATTTCGAAGATAAAAAAATAAAAAGGATCAAACGATACAAAAAGTCAATATTACAGTTAATAGATGTTCCAATGCCAGAAGGAATTAACTTTGTTATTCCAGACCAAGATTTTTCCAAACTTATAGATTATTTAGAAGAATAGATTATATAAAACAATGTGCCAAGTCTTTTTTTGAAAGACAGCATCGGATATAAAAAAAATGCTATATGAAAACTTAGTTAGAATAAATAATATGATAATACATCTAAATGAGTCAATAGAGTAGGAAGATAACATTTGACAATTTCTAAATAGACTTACGCGTGAGCATTTTTCTTTCTAATTATTTCCATAGAAGATAAGACCGAACCAGTACAGTGTGGCACCCAAGACGCAACACATTACTCGTAGCCAAGATCCTGGTATAACAGACAGAAGCCGTGGAAGTTTGACCCATTGCGCAAACACCGTAATAATAAGGATCACAACTACACCGTAAGCTATAAAGTCAACGACCTGTTGTACTATCTGGTTTTTTTCTCGAATTGCCAGCGATAGAAGATTAACGACAAGTATTAATGGCGCCAGTGAAACGGTGGGTTCGTTTGTAAATATTAAGTATTTCTCAACCCATGCCTGGACCAATTTGATGTGATCACCGAACAAACCCATGGCAAAGATCATTCCCCCAAACAATTGAAAACAGATTCCAACCAACTTGTAAAGCAACCCTGCTCTTTCGCCTAAGCGGATCACTGCAAGCGTGCCTACGGCTAAAATTGCAAAAATTAGTTGACCAAGCCAAGAATTCTTCATTCTAGGTATGCCCTAATTTTCATAATCTCGTCAGTGTAACCTAATATAGTTTATAATCATCGTAAATACTCCATTGATAAGCCACATAAACCGATTCCAACATTTCCGGTTAACCCCATACACATTAACATATCTTCTACATTGCACTTCCATTTATATAACATTAACATCATACGGATATATCCCAAAATGTCAATCTATATTTTTTCAAAAACTAAAAGACCCTTGACGTTTTCACCTCTTTTAGCGTATATTCATAATCGTAAACACATTTTTTGTTTACAAATTCATTCTAAACCTAATAATGCGATTGTTATTTGTCATAATGGAAAGCTAATATCTCAAGAAATACTATCTTTTCTTCATCTTGTGGTAAACGAAAAATATAACTAAAAGAGGTTTCTCTTCTTTGCCCCTTTTCTTCTATAAAATAAGGATGTGATTTTATTTCTGTTTTAATAGTTTTGATAACATTAGTAAAGTTCTTATTAGTAACAAATATTAACAAAGCCACTTTCGAATCATGCCAAGTCAAATATCTCTCGAATAATTGAGAAATCCCTTTTAAGAACTCAGCACACCCATGCCAAAATTTACATTCAGCTACAAAAAGATTACTACCATCTTCAGCATATTTTAAAATTATATCCGCCTTACCACTACGATTAAATGTTTCACCTGTCGCTGTTATTCCCTCATAGCGGGTTTCTAAAACAAACAGAATTTGATCTCTTAACCCTTCTTCATCTTTGTCTTTATAAAGAGAAGGTTTTCTTTCCATGCTTTTACCCGAATCATATATGACCTTAAGGGTATCATCATACATCGCTTTACTCATTGTTGGCATAGAAGAGAATTTTTTGTCTTTAGAAATCGTAGGTTGTGGAATTATTTTTTTCTTAATTGTAGGTGCCGTAAAAATTGAGGTTGTATTTTTATCCACTTTCACATTAATCGCGGCAAAAAAATCATTTTCTTTTTTATATTTATCTTTTTGTGATTGAAAATATGTGTTAACTGTTCTAGGGAGTCTATTATTCCAATCTAAAGCGTCAGAATTAGTTTTATCCATATTTGTAAAAGCCTGGCTACAAAGACGATTTTTCTCTCTGTTAAACTCATTTGGGTCCTGCTCGTAAAGTTTAAAGTTAAACGAAACCGTATTTTTTTCTTCATCTACATTTATATTTGCAGTTGTCATCGTATATGTTTTGGGTTTGACTCTAAACAAAATAGGCGAACCAGTAAATCGATACGTTATTGTAAAGGTATAAACGTCTGCCTGATATTTTCCTCCATACATTGTATTCTTTACCCACTCTTTTGAAACCAAAGGTTTTCCAACTTTTTCATTTGCGAAATCTACCGCCAAAGGCCCAAGAGTGTATTTGTCAATAAGATAATTCTTGAATTCTTCTTCATCTACACCAAGAATATATTCTTTGCCCTTTCCTTCTATTTCATTTTTTATACTTTCTGATAATTGATGAACAAAATCATCTCCATCTATTTCATAGAAAGATTTTATTGGACGCGTACGCCGGTAACTCATAATATAAAGATAAAATATTTTACATTCATTGTCAAGGAATAATGTACTTTTTGCCTATTTCCACATTTTTTCATCCTTTTACTCTAGATAAGCAAAAGAGACTTTGCCTTTTACAGTTTTCGTCCTTGGTTTGAAATGTTATTCTCCTTGGAAATCTTATATTCTGAAAAATGCACCCTAATATCTCAATTTAAACATCCCGCCTTTGGGCAATACACCCGCGTGATTTAATCCTGGGTACATAAGCAACCTACTACTAATATGCTTTACTTAAAGAAATGGCTTATTTAATAATAATAATTTTTTTTGTAAAAACCTTATCTTTTGAAATTACTTTAATAAAATAAATGCCTTTTCCTATATTATTTAAATCAATAATAGTCTCATTTGTTTCTGATCTTATTTGTTTAATAATTTGCCCATTAATATTAATTACTCTTATCACTTTAATATTATTTCCTCTGATAGTTACCTTTCCCGTTGAAGGATTTGGATAGACATTTATATTTGTATCATCATTTACTTCAACTCCATCACCTGTGTTTTCAAAATTTGCCACAAGAGTCCTATTGGATGTCACTGTGAAATTATAATTTTGGTTTTCCGAAACTTGAACTCCATCTTCAGTCCAGTTGATAAAATTGTAACCTGTTGCCGGCTCGGCTGTCACGTTACAACTATCTCCATTATCATAACCACCTGATCCACTTATCGAACCACCATCTATCAGATTTGCGCTTACTAATATAACATAATCCTTATTTGAAAAATTTGCTACAAGAGTTCTATTGGACGTCACTGCGAAACTATAATTTTGGTTTATAGAAACTTGAACTCCATCTTCAGTCCAGTTGATAAAATTGTAACCTGTTGCCGGCGTGGCTGTCAAATCACAAATTTCTCCATAGTTATAACTTCCCAATCCATTCACTCCTCCACCAACACTTGGAACTGAACTTGCTGAAATATTGAATATTTGATGAGAAACATAACACGCTCCCAAATCCTCAGTCGAATCATTTATATTGAAAACATTTAAACTCCAAACGTCTCCTGTTGAAATTTGTCCTAAATAAAGGTCATATTTACCAATACTACCATCTCTTGTGCTTGAAAAAAACAAGTAATCAGAACCTACTGGATAAGCATCCGAATTATCCGATATTGAATCATTTATGCTTAACCAGGTGCTACTACCAGAAAAGTTAGCCAGATATATTTGGTTGATCGTATCGGATAAGATTATTATATCTTTAGCATAAAAAAATAAAGTATCATCCTTTACAATTGGATAGTATTCGGCAATACCTATCTCACTATATAAAGCAGTGCTATTGCTACCATCAGTATCAATAATATAAATATCGGAATTTGCTTTAGCTCCCTTTGCATAAACTACCTTTTGACCGTCTGTTGTATAATAGGGCATTGATTCCTCAGTAACTTCTCCATCATTAGTAAGTGTGTCTATAATATTTCCATTTAAATCCATAATCTTAATATCTTTATCTTGTTTAAAGACTATTTTACTACCATCAGGTGAAAATTTAGGATCTTCATCACAAGTATTGGAATACTTAGATGTCAGGTTTATCGGATGAGAAGTACCAAAATCCCATAAGTATACATCCCAGTTACGAGTTAAGTCACTATCAACACCCATGAATACAATCCTTGAACCATCCGGAGAAAAATGTGCATTCATTTCATTGTCAATATTCCAATTTGCACTTATCTCTGTTTTAGTATTAGTTGCAAAATCATAAGTGAACAATTTTGAATCCCAAGCATAATAGTTGCTATAACTATGGTAAATTAATATCCCATCAGTTAAGGGAAATAAATACTCATTTACTGCTTCAAATGAATTTGCCCAAAAATATGAATCAGTAACAATATAATCTCCAGCACCATCATTATATGAAAGAACATGCATTTTCCAATAATATGTTCCTGGTATTGTGGGGGTAAAAGTAAAGGTATATGTTTTTGTTCCGTTACTACTTATAGATTGAGAGCTGCTCGTTTGATGAAAATCCCATGAACTTGATTGATCCCTGTCAACCCAAATCTCAACTTTTACATCTCTCGAAAACGATACCTTGTTTTTTACAGTGATTTCATATGTAACGGGATTATTTGTATAAACGCTTGATGGAGGCAAATCATAACCGTATCGATAAGGCCAATAACGTGTAAAATTACTTGTCAATGTTGGATTTTGTAGATTAATATTTTCTTCGCTACCCCAAAATTCTAATGTATCTCCTGAATAATAAACTTCATAATTGTAAATTCCATAATCCAATAAAGCGAAAGTCACCATACCTGAACTATTTGTATAACCTGATTTGATAAGACCCCAATCACTATCATAAAGCTTAACATAGGCACCTTGTACAAGGTTACCATTTACATTATGAACATTAACATAGATTGTAGCTGCTTGGGCTAAATTTGTTATCGAAAAAAACAATAATAATAAAATTCGATGTTTCATTGTTCGTACCCTCTAACATACTATAAGTATGCGAAAAAATGTTTTTGTCAAGAGTTAAGTTCTTAAGTATAATATAAATATAAACACATTTTTTGTTTACAAATTCATTCTAAAAGATATATTATTATAAAGAGGTGAATGCTTATGTTAGAAAAAAACGATATTAAGGAAACAATAAAAGAATTGGCGGGTGAAGTAATGCATGTTTTAGGGCCGGGTTATAATGAGGTAACATATGAGAAAGCCTTTGCGCATGAACTCAGGTTAAACGACATTTCGTATGAAAGGCAAACTAACATTGAAATTCTTTACAAGGGTTATTATGTAGGAGACGTGAAGAGTGATGTCATAGTGGATAAAAGAATTTTAATTGAATTAAAAGCAGCTAATCTAAACAAGAATCATTTAAAACAAGCTGAAGTTTATATGAGATCTCTCGAAATAAAAGAAGGGATTGTAATAGGTTATCCTAAAAAAGAAAAAGAAATTAAATTTAAAGACATCCAAGTGGAGAATTCACGAGACAAGGAAAAACAGATAGAAGTAGCAAAAAAATCTAAAAAGAAGAGTGTAGGAAAGTTAGACAAAGTATTAAAAAAATCGGCTACTGCAGTATTAGATTATTTTGGTACGGAATTTATGTTTACCGATGCAAAATTTGATATTTATAAAGAGGCTTTAGGGGTAGAATTTAAACTAAGAAATATGGATTATAAAAAAGGAGAAGCACCTCTTTTTTATAAAGATTTGAAGGTGGATACCAAAATAATAGATTTTATAATAAACAATAGTATTGGTATACTGCCTTTCCCATACAAAAAAGATGAAGATATTAAAAAGCAAAGAGAGGAAGGGTTACTTCTTGTTTCTGTCCTAAATCTTAGTAAAGTTTACATGATAGCTTTCCCTATTAAAGAAGAATCTAATATTATGGTTGAAAGTATTGTAGCGTAAATTATAGGAGGTTTTTTTATGGCAAAAGACATAACCGATGCATTAATTAAATCCGTTATTTCTCTACATGATAAATTTAAACATTCCCACAAAAAACGATTAGATGAAAAGCCCCAAGAAAGAGTTTGGCAAGGAAGGGGGCACTCTTTATCAAGTGTTCTTGAAATGGAAACAGCCAAAAACTTATCGGAATTATATCCGGAATATTATTTCCTTGTAGATTACCCAATATCCATTTACAAAAGGGGAAAAAGATTACGTACGATTTATCCGGACATTTTAGTTTTAAAAAACTTTACACCAATAAAAAATGATAAGTGTGAGGTGGTTGCTATAATTGATTTAAAGATTGACCTCGGATATGCAAATATGGAATATTATAGAGAAATAAACGACAAGAAGTTCTCTCAAAAGGAAAAGCAAATCGAAGAAGCCGAACTTTGCAAATTCAATTATATTGTAGGCGGATATTCAGAAGAAGAGAAACGAAAAAATGACGAAATCGGTAAGCTAAAAGCAAAGATGCCGGGAAAAGGTAAATTAAAAAAGATTTTTATCATTTGCACAAAGGGAAACGATCATTCCAGATCAGAGGAGATAGAAGGCATACTAAAGAAAAAGGGATACAAAGTATTGTTTCTTCTTGATGATAAAAATTTGCATCCTAATACTCTTAAGGAAAAAGGGAAAGACTTTAAAAGACATATACAAGGCAAGAAAACTGATATTGAAAAAGTTTTCAGAGGTTTATAATATTAAAATCGCTTTTCTTATTTTGTCAAACACTTTTCATACTCAGAACTCGGAGTGCTATACACTACGCCCCTTGACTAAACAAGAAGCTTTTTTAAATTCATACTATGAATATAATTAGAGAATTACTAAGTTATCCCTGTGAAAAAAAATCATTGAAATTCAAGAACCCCTAAACTCACAAGAAAATGCCTTTAAATAAAGCACACGAAGGATATGAATATCAAGATTTATTAGCTGCCTTTTTTATACTGAAAGATATATTAGACGAAAATGTCAGTACTTTTAAAATAGATACAAAAGAATTTCCTGAAGATAAAATTGATGACTTAACAATAACGAATTTTTTAGGAGTTTTCAAAAAACAAATAAAATATAGCAATGAAATTACAAATCAACGATTACAGAAAAAATTCATATCTCAAGAAGGAACGTATAAATTAGCCTTAGATACTATATTTCATAGTTGGAACAATCTTCCTCGTAAAGATGATTGCAAAGTTCGTTTATGTCTAGCTTGGCAAGAACCGATTGATGACTTAACTAACATATTAAAACCACATACTGCGATACCTACATTCTCATCGCATACAACCCATATATATCAGATTGATATTGATAAACTTTGGCCAAAAGGGAAAAAACCATTAAAAAGCTGGAAAAGATTTAGCAAAGAAAGTTCGAAAATAAAACGAACGGATTTTGAGATCTTTTGCGATCGTTTTCTCATAGAAACCGATTTTCCTAAATTAAGTGCAACCACAACTTTCTCTGGGGAACTTGAAACAATAGTGCTCGATCAAATAAGAAGACTTGGCATTGGCGAATTTCCTAATGATAGAATTGACCCCGAATTTTTTGCTCTAGAATTGACTCAACTAGTTCGCAGGAGTAGAAGTAGAAGTTTCCAAATCAACACCGAAGATATTTTTAAGAAGTTAAAGATACAAACTGATTTTGGATCTATCGAACAAGTATTTCCTATTGACGACAAAAAGAATATAAAAACGATTGATATTATTTCTAGAGTAAAAAGAAATCTCAACAGAGCAAACAAAATAATCTTGACCGGAGAACCCGGAAGCGGAAAGTCATGGTTTGTACAGAATCTACAACGTGATTTACAGGACAATGATTATAATATTATTAAGCATTACTGTTACACAGAATTAAAAGACCCATATTCAAGAGACAGAATTACATTAAATATTTTCTACGGTAATCTAATTAATGATATATTAAAAGCCTTTCCGCAACTAAAAGATAAAAAAGAAAAAAGGTATGCAAGTAACTTAAGTGAATTAAATAACCTTTTGCAAAATATAAATGAGAAAACTCTATTAATAATAGATGGATTAGATCATATAGAAAGAATTTATGAGGCTAAGGGACGAACCTTAAGACGCAATGATATAGAAATAATAGATGCAATTAATCAATTGCAGGTTTCGGATGAAGTTAAAATCCTAGTTGTTTCTCAGCCTGTAGAGAAACTTGACGAATTATCAGGTTTCACACGATTTAAAATACCTAAGTGGACTAAAACTGAAGTCATGGATTACTTTTTAAAGAATAGCATTTCAGACACTGAAATTACTAAAGATAGAACATTATCTGATTTCTTGTTGGAAAAAAGTAATGGTAATCCTCTCTACCTAACTTATTTGTGTGAAGAAATAAAAAATGGAGTTGTTTCAGAAGAAAAATTAAATGCTTTACCCCCTTATAGTTATAATTTAAGAAAGTATTACAACTATTTACTCACCAAACTATCTTTTGATGCTATTGTTCCACAAGTGCTTTCAGGGGCGAGTTTTAGCTTATCGAAAAACGAAATTAAAGAAATAACAGGACAAGGAGACATGGTGGATGATGCAATTAATACTTTAAGACCAGTTCTGAAAGAAAACCTTTCAACGGGTGGTTTTATTCTTTGGCACGAGAGTTTTAGGCGGTTTATATTTGAAGAGCTTAAAAAAAAGAATGTTGACATTGAATACTCGATTTTCAGACCTTTAATAGAATGGTTTGAACGAAGAGATTTCTACGAATCCTCCAAAGCATATAGGTTTTATTTCCAACTTTTATACGATTACGAAAAGTATGATAAAATATTAGAATATTTAAATAATGATTTTGTAACCCTAAGCATTTATCACGGTCATTCATTTAATGCCATAAAAAGTAATTATCATTATTTGGCAAAATCAGCAATTAAGATGAAAAATTTTCCAAAAATAATTCAGGCAAACGAAATAAATAAAGTTTTAAGTTCAACTGAAGATGCATATCAGGAAGGATTTACTTTGTATCTGTCTGCTCTTGGGCATTTAAGAGGATTTAAAAGCGTTGCCAATTATCTTGTTTTTGAAGGCAAGTCGACACTCCCTCCTTTGTTAGGTTTAGAAGCATGTTATTTATGCGGTCAACATCAGGAACCTGCCCCTTGGAGAATATATTTTAGATTCTTCGAAAGTGGTAAGGAAATACCTGTAGCTGAATTCAAATATTATATTAGAGGACTTCTGGTTTTCAAAGATACAGAAAAGCTTATTAAAGTCGCAGAAGACATATTTAATCCTCAGTATCTTCCATTCATAATGTTATTCAGAAACGAACTGCTAGAATGTTACAACAATGATTATATCAATGAGCTAAAGAGCAAAAACAAAATCTTTTGTAAGCTCATTAACTATAAAAACATTGAAGAAGATGTGGACATACTTTCATTATCCCGGCAACTCTTGGAAAAAGATAATATCTTTGAAGATGATTTACCGCTAATTATCTCATTCTTTACGCAAGTTAAAAAAAACACAAAACATACAGACTTAATAAAGCAAATTATAAAACTGTTTACAGCAAAAAATTGGTTTTATAATTGGGTAATATATTTTATAAAAATTAAAATATTACAAGAAAAATCAGATGTTTCTTACGAAGAGGTCAAAGAGGCTTTCCAATACTTAATCTATGATACGGACCCTTTCAAAGGAAAAATAAGAACTTGTGATTTATACTCAGCTCAAGATTTCATATATGACTCAATTAAAACCGGATTAAGGTTCTTAAAAAAAAGAGCGGAATGGGAAGAAATAATAGAGTTATTAGTAAAGCTGAGTGTAGATACTACGACCTCAACCGAAAAAAGTTTAAATGGACCACTTGCAACGAATAAATTGTTTCAAATTCTTGATGAACATGCTAACAATGCCAATAGGGGGAAAATCATTGAAGTGTTCGAGGAATTGATCTCAGATAAAAAAAACTACCATTTGCATACTTATATAGCTAAATACTATTTTAGATTATCAAAGCAATATTCAATCATTGACGATAAGGATAAAGCAGAAAACAATTTTAAAGAAGGAATCAAATATCTTCTTGGTTATACTTTTAGAAGAGATATGACAATTGAAGACATAGTTAATGCTATTGTATCTTTTGCTAATTTGTATCCTAACGAAGGAAACAATTATGTACGTAAAATGGAATCCTTGACCAATGCTGTGGTAGAACACACTGATGGTAAAGATACACGATGGTACCCTGTTGAATGGTTTCGGAAATACCTTGAGATTAATTTCGAAGAAGCCAGTTTATATCTTTTGAATAAACTCAAAGTAAGTCTCTATCATCGGATACACGAAGACCAACTTCAAGCTTTAATAATTGAAGCGAAAGGGGAAACAAACCCGATAATTGAATTGTTCGTCTATCGTACCTTTATTATCGAGACTTCTGAAGACTTTCTAAAATCTGGTTTGAAGTTAGTTGAAAAAGTTAAAACCATTGATTATAATTTAGCGAAAAATTTTTTATCAACTTTATATATAAAAACTCAAAACAAAAAAGATCAAGACTTTACCTATACTTTTTCTACAAAATTGAACCAGCTGTTGGACGAATTCTATTTTGATAGCTCAGAAACAAATATTAATCTATCAAAAATAGAAAAAGAGAAGGAGAAAAAAGAATTCATACAAACTAATTGCGTTCAAAGAAAAATTTTCAATGATATGTCTATTCAAGAATTAATCGAATATTTTTCAATACATAAAATAAGAAAAAGTGATTTACTATACTTATATTACTACTTTAACAATCAAGATCTTTTAACCCAGGAAATTAAAGAATTAATAAAGATAATAGTAGAGAATCATGAAAAATATCCTAAAGATGAGAATATAGATTTAGATGTCGTTTTTGATAACGATAATGATATTTCAGCATACTACTGGCTTTCTAAATTTGTGTTTGAACATGATGGTTGGCAAAGGTATTTGTATAATACTGATGCTTTTATAAAAGCATATGCGTTGAATCGGGAATTAGCTATTAATTCACTGATTGAGTTTTCTAATAAATTTTTAAAAATAGGTTTTAATCTCTCTTTTTCAAGCAATTTGTTAAAAGCCCTTATTAAAGTAGGTTATAAACCAGACATAATTAAGGAAATGTGGAAAACTCTTTATCGGACTACAGAATATCGCTTACCTGCCAGGGAAGAAATTAATTGGGATAAGATATTATTTGATGGTCTCAATATGAATATCGAGGAGATATTAATATGCATTCTATTCACACGTTTCAAATCAAATACTACAGAAAGACACCATTGGACTTTATCAGGTTTATATTATCTATATAAGCAATATCCCGAGAAAATGATAAAACCAACAAAATGGTTTTTACAAAATAATGAACGCTTTCTAAAAGTAAATCTATTAATTATCCTTGAAATCCTTTATGAAATAAATAATACGAATACCAATTATCGTAAAAACTTTGAAAAGGAACTTAATAGTTTATATCCTACTCATTATTATTTGATTGATTTTGTTATTGAGAGTCTTTTACCGAAGGAAAAAACACAACTAATTAGGGGTTCCGAATTGCAACTTGTAACCCAAAAAGAAGAAACAGGCTTTTTTAAAAGACTTAATTATAGGAATGAATTTCTCTGCAATAAAGGCTTTGATTTTGAAAGCGTAATTGGCAAATGTAAATCTTCATTTGAGAATAAATATGTAGAAAATTTAAAACTTTTATGGAATAGCTCCGTAAAACAGGTTGTCAAACACATTTGTCTGGCTAATTATTTGTTGGAACTTACAAATCAAGAACTATATACTGAATTTAGTGAATATGTTGACCAATCTGAATTATATAATTTTTTACATGTTGATTATAAAACCATTGTTGCTCAGACAACTTCGTATATAAAAAGACCCTTAGATATTGATGAACCTAACTCAATAAAAGCAGTTTGGAGTAAACGTGAAGTTATATATTCAGATTGGATTAGGTTAGCATATTATGAAGAAGAAAATGATAACAATAAGATATATAAGGTATTCGAAGGTATTGTTTTTAAAAATGAACTTGAAGAAACTATTCCCTACTCAAGGTATAGGCTATTTCCTATGCATTTTTGGGAAAATGTGCTAATAAATGATATAGATGAGTTTCCATGTTGTTTTCTAATTCAAGGATACGATATGCTTGAAGATTACAAAATCCTATGGCTTAACCCTTTCATACTAAATGAACTAAATTTAAAATTAGACAACCCTATATACGGTTTAGCAGCCAAAAATAAAAAAGGAGAAGTTGTAATAAAATATAATCGTTGGACTTCAGATTATGCGGGAATTGGATATAGATTAAGAATAAGAGATGAAATACCAAGATTAGTAGGTGCAGAACTAATTTGCCGTAAAGATTATTTAGAGGAGATATGTAAGTTATATCAGAATAAAACGCCAAATTTGTTTAGATTGTGTACAGAGGCGAGAGGTTAAGATAACCGAAAAGACCATTAGTGTATTGAATTTAGCTGTCAGCATAATATCTTTGTGAGAGATTTTATCTTAGATAGCAATAATTCAATTTAATTTTAATAACATCGCAAAAGAGAGAAAACAGAACATAAACAGTTGAAACAATCCTTAAAGAGAAAAGGGCAGCCTTTCCACAGCTCTCTTTACATGTTCAGGGGCCAAATGAGCGTACTTCATTGTAGTCTTTATATCTGAGTGACCTAATAATTCCCTTACTGTATTAAGATCTACACCCTCCATAACAAGCCATGAAGCGAATGTATGTCTAAAGGTATGAAGAGTCACATTTTTAACATTAGCCCTTTTAGCGGCTTGCAATAAAACGGTCCTCCATGTCCCCCTTCCAAATTCTCCCCCTTCCGGGGATTCAAAAACGAGTATTGAGTTTTGTGGGAGCTTTTTCAAAATTTTTTCGACTACAGGATGCATAGGGATATTCCTATTTTTACCGCTTTTAGTCGTAAAGTTTTCCTTGTTTCCTAATCTTATCACCTTATTTTTAAAATCTATTTCAGACCATTCTAAAAATCTAACTTCATCACGCCTCATCCCAGTGTAGAGAAAAAACTGAAATAGGTCCTTGTAAAAATCGTTAGAGTGATCTAATATCCTATTAACTTCTTTCTTCGAAAGAAACCTTGGAGGTTTTTCCGGAGATTCTTTTAAACGTTTAATTTTTTCTGCGGGATTTTGCTGTATAAGATTTAAATCTTTTGCATATCTATAAATCTGTTGCAATACATTTACGTAATCATTGACAGTTTTAGCGGAATATTTCTCAGAAAGCTCATCCACAATCTTATCGATCAATAAAGGGGTTAAGAGAGAAAAATTTTTAGATTTTTGCAGATGTTTTTCTTTCCAGAAATTTAATCTTGGCTTCCATGTCTCCATAGTTCTGGGACGAACTCTCTTTCTTTTCATCGAGATAAATCTTTCCCATAATCCTTCTACCGAGATTTTATCTAATACAGGAATACTTTCTTTTTCGTAATACTTCCTGGTTTCTTTTTCAGCGAGAATCCTCTCGGCTTGTTTTTTTGTTGTACCTGCTACTTTCCTTCGCCTTTTACCGGAAGCATCTATAAAATCTATATACCATTTTTTGCCTCTTTTGCGGACTGTACCCATATCTATTAGTCACAATAATGTCACAAAAGAAACATTTGTCAAGTTTTAAATTAGCAAGATACTAAAAATCAAGGAGATACATATATGATAAAAATATTGGTGCCGGAGGAGGGATTTGAACCCACAAGTCCTTTAAGGGACAACGGATTTTGAGTCCGCCGCGTCTGCCAGTTCCGCCACTCCGGCCTTCCTTGAAAATATATAAA
>Ga0307422_1000937_pt1 | contig 15535 bp, 14 predicted proteins | sample SalMarWE160290MG_FD_202153 | JGI IMG/M metagenome (GOLD analysis project Ga0307422, IMG submission 202153) | Salt marsh sediment microbial communities from the Plum Island Ecosystem LTER, Massachusetts, United States - WE1602-90 | ecosystem: Environmental > Aquatic > Marine > Intertidal zone >...
ATATGCCGCTTGAATATAAGAATCGAACCCGGGGTGTACGTGCCTTTTTTTCAAAGCACGTTTTAAACTATCCAAAAACTTACCTTTAAAAGTATCGCTTACCTGAAAGATTGAATAGAGATATTTCTCCTGTTTCCCAATGTGTTTCCAGTTACCATTTAGGGTATATCCGGCAGCAGGAACCAGGCAATGGATATGTGGATGCAGGCAGATATTTTGCCCCCAGGAATGGAGCACACAAACCGCACCTGTTTCAACACCATAGTGAGTATATCCAAAACTGTGGAGCGTCCGCCAAACGGCTGAAAACAGTAATTTGTAGTACATTTTTCTGTCAAACAAACAGATTGCATTTAGCTCATGCGGAACCGTAAAAATAAAGTGATAGTGCTTTATTGGAAGCGTATCTTCTATTAACTTTTCAACCCATATAGCTTGTTTTACGGCCAGACATTTAGGACAGTGCCTATTGCCGCAACTATTATAACTGTAGCGTATCTCGGGGCAGCAATCACAGTGCTCTTCGTGCCCGCCAAGAGCCGAAGTACGACATTGCATTATATTAAAAAGGGGTGTCGCCAACAATTCCGACAAAACCCCCGCTAAGGAATAAAAATACTTAAAATTTGCAATTTCACCCACGCTAAGCCCATATTAGCTAATCGCTAATATTAAGTGGCCTTAATTGATTGGAATCAAGAACATTATTCACATCAAAGGTATATTCTCCAAGAAAGTTAATATGCTCCCATCCTAGAGGGGCAATGTGCTTCAGCAAATCCTCATTAAAGCTATCGGTAGAATTTAGATGGTCAATAGCTTTCTTTAGGTAGGTCGTATTCCAGATGCTTATTGCATTTATTATAATATTTAAAGCACTGGCCCTTTGTAATTGGTCTTGTAATTCCCTTTCCCTGAGTTCTCCTCGTTTCCCAAAAAAAATGGCTCGTGCAAGGGCATTAACTGCTTCCCCTTTATTAAGGCCTCTCTGGATGCGCCTTCTCAAAGGTTCATCACTTACATAATCAAGAACAAAGATAGTTTTTTCAATACGTCCCATTTCTCTAAGGGCGGTTGCCAGTGCATTCTGTCTAGCATACGAACCTATCTTTGACATGATAAGGGAGCCTGTTACTTTTCCTTCATGAATCGAATGGGCAAGTCGTAGTACGTCATCATAATTTTGTTGAATTATTTTGGTATTTATTTTCCCCTGAATGATATTTTCAATTTCCGGATAATCTTCAGGTTTTGAAAATGAATACAGCTTTAATTCTGAAATGTCCCTTATTCTAGGGGCAAATCGAAAACCTAATATATGGCTCAAACCAAAAACCTGATCGGTATATCCCGCTGTATCAGTGTAGTGTTCATCAATATTTAATTCAGTTTCATGATAAAGTAATCCATCAATAACATGCACTGCATCTCTGGCATTGGTATTAATCACTTTGTTATAGAAAGATGAAAACTGGTCACTCACAAAACGATACATCGTTGTTCCTTTCCTTGATCCGTAATGAGGATTGTGCTCAGCATGCAGGGAAGAGACTCCTACCTGTACCCTCATGCCATCACTGGATGATGTAGATCCATCACCCCAATAAGAAGAAAGGAATTGTTTGTGTTGATAGTTAACTAGTGCAGCCTGCACGCGTTTCATTGCATCATCATACATGCGCCACTGTGCAGTATGAGACAATTGACGATATGTTATTCCGGGGGTTGAATCAGCCATTTTTACCAGGCCTATATTCGTACCCATCGCCATCAAGGCAGCTAAAAGTATTTCCTTTTCATCATTTTTCGCAATATTTCCGGTCGAAGCATGAGTTAAGTTTCTATCAAAGTTGGTCCAGTTGGCTACCTCTATAAGTAGATCCGGGAGCTTAATCCTTGGAAGCATCTTATATAAACCTTCACTGAAAGCCATTGCCTCTTCTGGAGTATCTTTCTCAAGCCTATCAATATGGATTTTATCATTACCAATACTTACACCGTTAAGCTTTTCGGCATTCTTTGAAACGAATTGAAGTCGCCTTTGTAATGAATCTGTTCTTTCCTCCAAATAATCATTTATAGAATAGCTAACTGCTAGTTTGGAGGATGCGGATTTGATATCATTCCACTCATTTATAGGTATAAGGTATTCTTCGAAATCCTTATAGTTACGACTACCCTTGACAGCAATATCTCCCGAACGGATTTTGTCTTTTAATTCTGTTAGAGTCGCCATTTCATAATAATGTCGATTAATATTACCTCCTGGCTCAATTACATATTTATTCCATCTATTGGAAATAAAACCTAATGGTGCGTCATTGGGCACCTGCCTTTTGTTAGTTTTATTCATGTCGTTAAGAACATGAATAGCTTCAACCAGAGGCTTTAAGGATTTATTCGTTGAACTAAACTCCAGGTGTTTAACAAGAGAGGGAGTATACTTTCTGAGCTGATTATACCTACTATCAAGCAAGTCTAAATAGTCATAATTTATAGGCCTTGTGAGTTTTTCGCTTCCTCAACAGATTCAACTATTTTATCCCAGGACATTACGGTCTCAATCGTTTTGAAAGGATCTAGATCCTCATTTCTTGCTTTTATTAAAGCTGCCCCGATATCAACGAACTGAATCACCTTCTCATTCAAAGATTTACCGTTGCTCTTTTGTAGTTCTTCTTGCTCTTTTCTCCCTTTTAAGAGGAAAATATTAATTTGTTTGTCGTGAATTTCAACTGCGAGGTCAATAAGGCTCTGGCTTAAATCATACAGGAATAGGGCTAGCATCGCATACCGTTTACTATCTTCAAAACGTCTGAAAGAATGTGGTTCATATTTAGATCCCAGTCGTGATAGCTGTCGTAGTCTGTTTGGATGAATAGCATTTATATTTAAATTAAGCTCCAGTTGACGAATTACTTCAAGCCTGTCAACAACATCTAGGAATGCTCTAGGAGAAGATTGCCCAGGGTATTCTTTTAAATAGCCTAAAGTGGTTTTATGGTTTTCAACCGGGGATTCTATTAATTCATCTAACTTGTTTTTTTGCTCCTGAGAGAGTGATTCATTTATTAGCTTGAGAACTGTATCATCAGCTATTTGTCTCACTTCAGTAACAATCTTCTCAATCGTGGTTATACCGGGGAGAATAACTAGCCTCATTTTTAATTCGTCAATAGCAAGGCGCATAAGCCTGGAAATGTTGTCACTTTCCATAGCATAAGGCATAAGATATTTCGAAAGTGAACTATAATCCGTTTCAGAATAATTCCTAAATCCATATGCCTCACGAAGCTCCTGAAGATGTTCAAGCTTAGTATTTTCTCTTTGAGCATATTTCTCAATTGCTTTTGGATCGACTTTGATCTGTTCTGCTATATAAGTTAGAACTGAACTTGGAAAATCAGTTACATTACCCAAGGACCATCCAGGATTTCGTAGGCAACAGAGCTGAACTGCAAATCCAAGTCTATTGTATTCTCTCCGGTGTCGATTGATGATATCGATATCCTGGTCAGTAAAAGTGTAGTATTTTGCGATTGCCCATTCACTGATATTTTCGTGTATCTCAGTAAACTCAAGTCTTTGTTCTTCTGTGAGAAGGATTTCAGGATTTGCCATAGCAACTTCAAAAATGTTTTATTGTACAGTTTATTAGCCTTTTCTATTGCTTCAATAACAGAAATTACTCCTTTCTTCTTGCCGCTGCTATAGTTCTTTCCTACCCTCCCGTATATATTCTTCTGTTTATTGTTCCAAACAATGCTATATTAGAGCTTGTACAAAATAACCATTCTTTGTATGGTGGCATAACATATATTTAAATATTTCCTGCTAGCTTCTAATACTTATGCTACGCAGGATAAGTCAATTTTGAGTATATTATCTTCAAAAACAGCCAACACGAATCCTTTATTTCATTGATGCTATTAGTGCATGTCTAAAGGATGAGAGACCTCTGGAGTAAGGCCCTAAATGAATTTTTCAATACCTTAGCGTGGGTTTTGTCGGAATTGTTGGCGACACCCCTCGTTTTATCGAACTATTTATTAAAATGGCAAGCTATTTCGTAATAATGATTTTTTTTCTTATTTTCACTCCAAACGAAACAATCCTACAAACATTAAAAGAAAAGCAGTGTATTAATGCACTGCTTTTCTTTTTAATAAGGGCTTACTACTATTTAGGTACATATTCATCTGTTGAATCCATGATAATTTAATTTTTAATTAAACATTTGTGAATTAATAGAATCGAACAGACTAAATAGTTAACTTTTAGCCCGTAAATGTATGTGTAAAATACACTCTAAATGTTTAACGAATAATCGGGGAGGATTAAAGAATAATACTTACTTCCTTAAAGTTAGGGAAAAATTCTTTATGTTTATACTTTCTCTTTTTCTAATTCATCAAGAATAAAAAAATCAACTCTCTTATTATTGGCAAAGAATGTATGAACTTTGTCAGGCTTATTTCTGGTGTAGCGAACCTGGGCAAAAAACACCCCCATACTGTACAATTCAAATAGATGACCTTTGTAAAATTTTGCGGATAGTCTTGCACCGGTACTAAAGATCAAATCAGTCTTTTTCTTAAAAGAATGATTGTCAAACTCCTCTAATTTATACTTGACGCTACGCATAAAAAACAGTAAACATTTTATTTAACGGTCTAAATATAAAAATTATTTTCTTATCTTTCAATTCAATTATTTAATTGCGTTATGTATATATCTACTCGTGAAAAAATTATTGATTATCTCCTGAATGATCAAAAAGAAAAATTAGCCGAACTTTTAAAGAATGATACTTTCGCTAAACATGTTTTCGAAGAAGAAAAGAATCTCTTTCAAATTGAGATGTACCTCGATGATGAATTATCTCAACCTGAAAGAGAAAAAATCGAGCTTTTAGTCAGAAAAAATAAAAAAATGGGCGAAGAGTTTAGTCTTCGCAGAGGCATTAATCTTTTTATACAAGAATTAAACCTATTAGACGCCCTTAAAAGTGCATGGAAAAGATATCATGAACAATATTTGCAGGTTAGGGAAGAACCAAACAGAAGGCTATTTCCTATCGTCTTTAAAAATACTCTTAAATGGGTTGCAGCAGCATCAATTATATTACTTCTTGGCGTTAGCCTACTCCTGGGACATAACTCAAAGAACGTATCCAGCCAGGAGTTATTCGCTGAATACTATAAACCTCTTGAAAAAGATGAAGAATTTAAACTTGTTGTAAACAGTACCGCTTTAAACCAGGCAAAGCAGAACTATATAGATGAAAATTACCCCGAAGCACTTACAACTTTCCGCAATCTCCCGGATACTCTAAGCATTATTACTGAGAAAAATTTCTTCATGGCCTTAACTATGATCGAACTTGACATGTACCAGGATGCGATCAATGCTTTTCAAGTTGTCATTCGACAGGAAGATTCAGAATGCATCCCGCAATCATACTGGTATCTATCATTGTGCTACCTGAAAACCAACCAGGAAGATTATGCAAAAGAAACATTACAGTTCATAGTAGACAATCAAGGATATAACTATATTATTGCCGGTAAAATCTTAAAAAAGCTTTGATAGTCGTTTTCTTAAAACAATTCCGATTAGCAGAATTAGAATTACAGCAGGAATGAAATATATCTTTAATAAGAAATGGCTAAAGATGGCCTCTGGATTACCATAAATAATGATTCCTGACCACAGCCTGGGATTTGCTCCAATAGTGCTTGTATTTTCAATATATTTTAGTTTGGCAATCTGCATGGCCCTGGGTTTTGACTTCCCTTTCCTTAGTTGCCTATAAAACTCTTTCAGTATCTTAATCGAAGGTGTAGATCGCGCTCCCCATAGTGAGATTATTAAAGAAGGAACTCCTGCAATTGAGAAGCTTCTGCTAATACTCATTATCCCTTCTCCCTCTATTAGTTGACCCGATCCAGAGTAACAACTAATAAGAGATACCAGGTTTGCACTGATTGGTATTTCAGGAATTTCCCGGGAATATATATAACCCCTATTCACGCTATCTTTACTATAAAAAATCATTTTAGACTGTCCTGCAACTGTAGTATCCTCCAGTCCATGTGCAAAAACATTAATTACGTTAAATTGGTCCCCCTTTCTGAACCTTTCGGCTGTTGCTTCTTCCCGGATCAATGATTTTCCTAAAAACATTCTTGCGAACTTTCTTGTAACTGGAAAGCTTTCAGGTACATTTCTCAATGAATCTGGTGAGTTGGTATAATCCGGGGCATAACCTATAAAGCTTCTCCATACCGGGAACCTTTTGTTTTCTAATCCTACAAGCATTCTTGCTGAATGCGAATATATCAAGGCATATTTTTTTATAAGATAGGGTTCTATTGTTCTGTACATATTCATTGGATTCACCTTGTATTCATCCGTAAGCAATGCATCAAAGCTTATCCTGCTTAGCTTTGAGTCTGGCACTATAATTAACTCTCTAGTACCTCTAAGTATTTGCTCAACTGGCTTCAGTAACTCCTTGTATAGATAACTGGCTGACTCTTTATATTCACGATATGATGATGAATGGTCCCTATGTAGTATTTCTTGGTATTTGCTTAATGATTTGAAGAATTTGCTGTCAATTTTCCCGGTTTCAATAGCAATAGTATCATCTGTCAAAACAAATATGTATAACCGGGTATCATGCAGTGAATATTCAACTAAAGCTTGATTGGGCTTTAGTATTTCCTGAATCTGGTAACTATATACCCTTTTTTGGCTTACATCTGCTATCAGATCATGAAGTATTGCATACTTTTCTTTCTCAGAAAAATTAAATGCTGATTCTATGTATTTATGGTCCCGTGTGAATTGGTAAAGCTTTTCAGAAATGCGAATACCCGTTTTATATACACCGTTTTCATTTTTGGCCAGCCTTAGTTTTGATTCTTCAGACAGATATCCTCTTCTGAGTTTTTCAATTCGCATAGTGGCAGAATCAATTTCTGACAGTGAATTCACAAGTGTTTCCTCTTCAGAAGTGATCTCATAAATACCTTCTAACGCTAATGCTTTATTGTTAAGTAGATCGATAATATCAAGACCTGAATTATTCGGATTCTTATTTGCTTTATTGAAGTATCTTAAAGCCTCCTGGTACTCTTCAGTAGCCAAGTAATATTTTCCTATATCCCGGAGGCAATAGAAGGTATAAATATGATTCTTACCAACAGTGTTTTTAAGAATATCGTATGATTGAGTTAGAAACTTCAAAGCTTTTCTATAAGATTTAATCTTTGTTAATAGTTCAGCATAATTAATATAGACCATTGCTGTTTTATGATGATCAGGACCAAATTCTCTTAAGTAGATTTCTTTTGAAATATTATAATAATGCTCAGACTTTTCAAATTCTCCAATATGCATATAAGCCATTGCACAATTATAGTAGCTATCTCCCTGATCACTTCCATGAATTACTGAGCTTAAGTGTATACTTTTTTCTGTATACTCTATCGCTTTCTTCCAACGTTCAACACGCAAATAGGCATATCCAATATTATGATAGATTTTTACTTGCAATGCTTGATATAAAGTATCAAGGATTTTCAGTGCTCGAAAATTATTTGCTATCGCTTTAGTGATATCACCCTGATCAGCATTAGCATTAGCAATATTTGTAAGGATGCTTGCCATTAAATAATCATCATTAGTGTATGGCAAAGCTGATTGGTAGCAATTAAGGGACTTAGTTAGCTCTCCTTTGTTTCTATAGATAATTCCTGCAATGTTATATACTTTTCCAATCCTTGATCTATCCTCTGCCAGGTTCTGATACTTAATCAATGAATCTGAAATGCGAAGCACCTCATTAAAGCTACCTTCATCATAATGGTTCCAAAGAGAATCATATAGGATTTTAAAATACCCGGCTTCCTTTTCTCGTTGGGCATATAATCCTAACGTTAATAATATTGCTGTTGATATATTTATTATTCTTCTGAACATCAATTGCTTAATTTACGTATTACTTATGTACTTTATTAAAGTACAACATTTTCAAAAGTTCTAATGTATAACTTCAAATTCAAATTGTTATGAAAACACGAAAAATTTCAACATCGAAGAAATTGACAAAGCTAAATGCTGCAGAACTTCTTAAAATAAGAGGTGGAGGTTCACCAACCGCAAAGGATGCGGTAGTACGCTAAGTTTTATTAAAAGAAAAAGGCAGCTCTTTAAGCTGCCTTTTTCTTTCTATCTGACGACACTAACACCTGGAGCTTAGCGAGGATCTTCCCCGATCTGGCGGAACAGTGTCCCCATTGTTACCAACTGTAGATCTTCCGGAAGTTGTTTTATGGGGACAGTAATGCTTTCCTGGTGAGATTTCGATATCCATTACTATTATCTATTTTTCTAAAATCCCTTTGCGTTTTAGATCCTCACGAATCTTATTTACAGTTTCTTCTTAACGTACTATATAATCCGTTTCGTGAGGCGACCCCTATTATGGAATATTTTGAAATACGATAAATAAATCGTATCTTAGTATCATATTTAATCAAAGTGTATTTTATCATGAAAGTAACAGCGATATTGCCAGACGAAATAGTAAATGATGTACAGGAATTTACCGGAGGAAAGAATATAACTGACAGCTTGTTAAAAGCATTAAATGATTGGTTGTATACAAAGCGCATTGAAAAATTAAATGGCTCTATTGAAAAGAATCCGGTGGAATTTATAGAGGGATTTACTGCTGATAAAGTAAGATCATTAAATAATAAAATTACATAAACTTAATGGTTCTCATTGATACTAATATTTGGATTGAGTTTTTAAAGAATAATCCTGAATACTTCGAAGAAGTATCAGCTTTACTACAAAATAAAATGGTTGTAACTATTGAGCCGATCTTCTCTGAGTTGCTTTATGGTGTTAGATCAAAAAAAGATGAAAACAAAATTCAAAAGTACTGGAAGGTACTTCCCAAGATAGAATTTAGCCAGGAGAGCTTAATTGAAGCATCTATATTCGCTAATCGAAATAAGTTTTATAGTAAAGGAATTGGATTGCTCGATGCTGTAATTATTAAGGCAGCGATAGAGAATAATTTACTGGTATGGACCCTTGATAAGAAAGTACGAGTTCACCTTGATGAAAAGCAGATTTTTAAAATAGGCCCATTGGAAGGGTAGCTGTCACCAGCAGCCATTTACTTTTGTACTATCTCATTATCTATTGTGATCGACAATTTTTTTCCTTGGTTAAGCTGAGATCCTCAATTAATATCGATAAAATACAAACCAATTGGGTATCGAACCCTTTTGGTATTGTTACAGAGTTGCTCTGGATAGTGGAGATGATCAAAATTATTTGCCTATGTTAAGATAATAGAGGGACTAATTTACTTTACCAGTACCCCCGCAATGTGGACAACATGGATAATGCTTGTAGGGATCCTCTCCGGTTCCATTACATGTACCACAAACCTTATCATTATCTGTTTAGGATAATTCGGAATGATTAGAATTATTTTTGTTGGTATCTTCCATTGTATTTTTTATTTGGACATATTATGTGTTAAAGAACTTTTTCGACAGCTGGTTGGCCCAATGACCGCATAGCTGCTAAAAACGACAACAATTCTATAATAGGCCCCGTACAAAAGTTCTGCAAAAATCGCAGTGAAATTATTCAGCGAAAACTGTTTCTAACTCGTAATCAACCAGTGAGTCGACATCAAACTGTTCTGATTGAGATCCCATTAATTTGAAATCATATTCACCATGTATATTAATGTGATGCCAGGATATCATACTAGTGTTATTCAATGAACGGATTATCTCGTCTTGAGTCTGTTTATTTACAGATGACATTTTTTTTGTAAGAGTTAAGTAGTTCCACAATACCACCGAATTCTGTATTAAATTCCGACAGGTTACAGCTAAGTTTTGCTCATCTTTTGTACCAACCTTAAACTCTTGATTATTACCGAAGAATATCTCTTTGGCAAACTTGTGCCACAATTCTCCCTTATTAAGTTGTTTCTCAATCCTTTGCCTCAATTCTGGATCGTTATAATATTCAAGTAGAAATAAGGACTTATAAATTCTACCCAGTTCCTTCAGTGCTTGATATAGTGGGTGATTCTTAGCATACGAACTTAAGCGTTTTAGGAGTACCGATGCTGTTACTTCCTTGTTTTTTAGAGAAACCAATAATCTTAAAATATTATCCCACTGATTTAATAGGGGTCACTTCACGAAACGGAAAAAATAGCACGTTAAGAATTTGTCAAGATTCTGAGCGGTCTAAAATTCCTTTTATTGATCATACTATCAGGTGGCCAATGGTAATCCCCGGTAAGATTAATATGTTCCCATCCCAAGGGTGATAAATGTTTTAGATGGTCTTTACTCATCTGGTAGCCCTGTTCTTTCAAATAATGCACAGCCCTTTCAAGATAGACCGTATTCCAATGTATTATAGCAGCTGTCACCAGAGTTAGTCCACTGGCACGGAAACGCTGATTTTCATAACTTCGATCCCGCATTTCACCCAACCTATTAAAACACACAGCCCTAGCCAATGCATTACGAGCTTCTCCCTTATTTAAACCAGCAGTTACCCGACGACGTAATATCGGGTCCATGAACCAGTTCAGCATAAATATTGTACGTTCAATCTTGCCAAGTTCACGTAATGCAATGGCCAAACTATTTTGACGGGGATAGCTTCCTATTTTACGCACAATCAGTGAAGCAGTTACGATACCTTCCTTGATAGATATTGCAAGGCGTAATATTTCATCCCAATTTGAACGGATCTGCTTTAGGTTAAGCTTTCCACCTATTAAAGCTCCTAAGGCTGGATAGTCATCTGCGGAACCGGTAATGTATAATCTCTTGTCTTGCATATCCCGTATCCTAGGTGCAAAATGAAATCCTAATAGGTGCATCAATGCAAACACATGGTCCGTATATCCGGATGTATCAGTATAATGTTCCTCAACACGAATATCCGATTCATGATAAAGTAATCCGTCCAAAACATAGGTTGCATCCCGTACGCCAACATTGATTACTCTGGTATGAAAGGGTGCATATTGATCTGAAATATGTGTGTAAAACTGAACCCTGGGATCGCTTCCAAATTTCGGGACAATTTTACCTTCATCCCTGGCATGTCCACCAACCCTATATCCTTGCCCATCGGAAGAGGATGTAGAACTATCACCCCAATGCGAAGCAAAAGGATGGTTTAATTGGGCATTGGTTAATGCAGATAAAGATGCAGCATATGTATCGTCCCTAATATGCCAGGCTTGTAGCCAGGATAATTTAGCATAAGTTGTGCCAGGGCAAGATTCAGCCATTTTAGTTAATCCAAGATTAATAGCATCCGATAAAACGGCTGTTAACAGTAGCGTTTTGTTTGATGGCATTTTTCCACTTTTAATATGTGTAAAATGATGAGAAAAGCCTGTCCAATTATCCACTTCCATCAATAGTTCTGTTATTTTGATACGGGGCAAAAGAGCATAGGCTTTTGACATCAATTCTTCTGTTTCTTTTGGAACAGAATTGGTTAGTGGGATAATTTTTAGTCCTCCATTTGTTATATTAACATCAGGCAGATCATCACTTTCTGCCATTTGGTTTACTTTTATCAATAGTTGATTTAACAGTGAAATCCGCTCTTCCAGATACTTCTCTAATTCAGTATTTATGCTTAATGGGATTTGACTATTTTCTTTGAGTGCAGAAAATTTATCTTCAGGCAAAAGATATTCTTTAAAATCTTTAAACTGGCGTGAATCTTTCACCCAAATATCTCCTGAACGTAAAGCATTTTTTAATTCAGAGAAAACACATAGTTCATAGAACTTGCGGTCTAAGCCATCATCTTTTAAAACAAGGTTCTCCCAACGTTTTCGTATAAAACTGGTGGGGGCATCCATGGGAATAGAACGGGTATTATTGTTGTTAAGCTTTCTAAGAACATTTACAGCTTCAAGAATATCCCTGGTAACTAGTGCGGCATTAAGTTCTAGGGTTTCGAGCAATGCCGGTGCATAACGACGGATTTGCGAATAGTGGTTACTTATAAGATGCAAATAATCAAATGATTCTGACTTGCTCAGATGTTCTGCTTCAGTGATGCTTTTTATAAATTCATCCCAGGAGATAATAGATTCAATTAATGAATAGGGATCTTTCCCAGTTTGTTTAGCTTCTAGCAACGCATTGCCAATACGGAAATACAGTCTCACTTTGTCGTTGATTGCTTTTCCAGAACGTTGGAATTCCTGCTGATGGGTGTTTTTTGCACGATTAAACAATGAGCCAATGATCCGGTCATGTATGTCCACTATCTCATCTATCAAGGTGGCCTTGGCTTCCAGTACAACTGCTAAGAGAGTAGCATGTCGTCTTGTAATTTCCAAATCGTTTAAATGTTGAGTTGTCATTTGTCCACCTTCCCTGGAAAGTTTTAAAAGTCTGTTTTGGTGGATTTTCTTTTCCAGGTTCTCCGGAAGTTTCAGATCTTTGATTGTATTAAGTCGTTCAATATGTTCAAGCATATGCCTGGCATTGTATGCTGTTGGGGATTGTCGTACCCAGGTCAGGATGCTTATATTACTCTCGGCATGCATAGATAATAGCGCGTCTAATTGTTGTCGATGCTCTACGGTCAGCGATTCGGTGAGTAGCTTATACATGGTTCTTTTAGCCCTTGTTACAGAACCAGCACATATGTTCTCAAGAGTATTAATGGGTGGCAATAAAATTTTATTGGATCGGAAGTACTTCACTAGAGTGGTAGCCAGTATCATGCCTTTATCAGTTCCTCTGGCAATATCATCCAATATTTTGACAGCACCATGATGATTGGATGATCTAAATGAGGTAAAACTAAAAATAGATTTTAATTCAACAAGATGTTCCCTCCGTGTTTGTTCACGCTGTCCATAATCCTTCCAGTGATCAGTTTTAATACCCAATTGTTTCGCAACCATATTAAGTAAAGGTGGAAAGGGTTCTTCGCTATAGCCCAAAATGATACCAGGATAGCGCATATAACAAAGCTGTATGGCAAATCCCAAACGATTTGCTCTCCCCCTATGCAAATTAATGACTGATAGATCATGCTCATTTAAAGTATAATATCTTATCAAATCCTCTTGGTTATCTGGTAAGGCTAACAAACTTTCACGTTCTGAGGCAGTAAGTAAAGATTGACGAGGCATATTTTTATATTCTTAAAAACGTTTGTTTATGAGAATACCCGCCAGTACAATATCAACAACACAATTAGGAGGCTTTTCAATTCTCAAAATTCACTCTCAAAATAAATTTCTTAAATTAAAAAGAAATAATGAGTTTTGAGAATGAATTATTACCTTATCGCATGAATATTGGTTATGCACGTATCTCAACGCAAGATCAAAATTTGGATTTGCAACGGCAAGCCCTTGAACGCGCTGGGTGTGATAAAATTTATGAAGATATAATCTCTGGTATTCGCAAGCAGAAACCAGGTCTGACGTTGGCATTGGAAGTGCTACATGCCAGAGATGCACTCATCGTCTGGAAACTTGATCGTTTAGGTCGAAGTGTTAAACGGCTTGTTAATCTGGTGGGTGAACTGGAAGCGAAAGGTATCCATTTTAAAAGCCTGACAGATGATATTGACACCAGTACTCCTACAGGAAGATTTTTCTTTCGTGTGATGGCAAGCTTGGCTCAAATGGAAAGAGAACTAATAATTGAGCGCACTCAAGCCGGACTAAAAGCTGCTAGGTTGCTGGGCCGAAAAGGTGGACGTAAACGTTTAATGACCGATAGTAAATTAGAATCAGTTAAAAAATTACTGGCTACAGGTACCTTTCTAAAAATAGTCGCCAGGGATATTGGAGTATCTGTCGCCATTCTTCATCGTTGAATTCCAGCTAATGAATAAACTCTAAAGCTAAACGTGCTATTTTTTCCGTTTCGTGAGGCGACCCCTATGTTATGCCATCTGTTTCGGAACCTTTTGGGATTGCCCCGCTTGAAGCCATTCAGAGCAATGTACCGGTAATTATTTCAAAACAATCCGGGGTATCGGAAGTATTGAACAATGCAATAAAAGTTGATTTCTGGGATATTGATGCAATAGCAGATGCTATTTACGGAATATTATCCTATCCGGGGTTATCCGGTTTTTTAAAAAACAACGGCTGCAAGGAAGTAAATAACCTGAAATGGTCCGATGCTGCTGGTAAAATCAGAGAAATATATTGCCAATTAGTTTATTCTAAAGTAGGTTGATATACATCATTAATATTTAATACTATGAGTTTAAAGAAACAATCTATCAAAACAAAGCCGGAATGCAAAGTAACTTTCATACTGGCAAAAGAAATCGCCGCATCGGTTAACAGGGCAAACCTGGTAGGTGATTTTAATGACTGGGACATCGAGAGTATTCCAATGAAAAAACTTAAAACAGGGGAATTCGCGGCTACCGTGAACCTTGCTTTAGGGAAAGAATACCAATTTAGATACCTCCTCGACAGCAGGGAATGGATAAATGAAAATGAAGCAGATAAATATGTTCCTAATGCTTTTCAGAGTGAGAATTCCGTAGTGGTTGTATAATTAACCCGCATTTGGGAGTAATTCTAGCGTGTTATTGTTTATTACATTACCGACAATATCAAGGATAAGCTTTGGTGAAACCGGTTTCGTAAGGAAGGCAACAGCCCCTGTACGGAGTGCCTTTTCTTTTATTGTGCTTTCGCTCAGAGCAGTAATTACAATTACAGGTATGGTTTGTGTCAAAGGATTATTTTTCATTTGAGCAAGAACTTCAAAACCGTTTATTCCGGGCATCAATAAATCTAATAATACCAGATCTGGGATAACTCCTTGCATTATCTGTAACGATTTTGCTCCTGATCCTGCTGTTAAAACTTTATATCCCCCAATTTCTAAAATTTTCTTCAGAAGAAGAACATTTAAAGGTTCGTCATCCACTACCAATATGGTATGTGTCTGTTTCATGATCTGAACAATTATAAATGACTCCCTGAAAATTTGAATGCTGTGATAGGGCAATATTTATTACCCTGAAATTTTACTATGCTCAACCACGGGGCATCAAAAGTTGAATACGGTTTTATTCATATCAAAATTACAGCAAAATCAAGTAGGAATTTGTTTTGTCCCGATGATATACATCATCAAAGAAAAGAAAATTCTGTTGTTAGATTTAAGCCTTATAAGATTACCTGAACATAATTCTCAAGTTTACAAAATGGTTTTGGTACCTATGTATATTCTATTAACATTGCTCAACGTATTGTTTATGTATACACACATCCATTACATGGATTAATTTGCTCATACTATCGGGACCTTTCCGGATATATTTATCGATGTATTGTCCGGATATCCCATTAACAAAAATTTCATCATACTGCATTCCTGATAACAGGATACAATAAAAATCCGGATAAATTTTCTTTGCTTTTTGAATCAACTTAATCCCATCCATACATTTT
>Ga0307422_1000938_pt1 | contig 15527 bp, 16 predicted proteins | sample SalMarWE160290MG_FD_202153 | JGI IMG/M metagenome (GOLD analysis project Ga0307422, IMG submission 202153) | Salt marsh sediment microbial communities from the Plum Island Ecosystem LTER, Massachusetts, United States - WE1602-90 | ecosystem: Environmental > Aquatic > Marine > Intertidal zone >...
TCGGTTTTCGATATCGGCAAAAATTCTATTTTTTTAATCTCCCGGTGGGTCGGGATTTTTTCAGTCCGCAATAATCGGCCGATGCCGATGTCCGTTTCCCGAAGTTTCTGCTTTAGATAAGGCGGCAGATTTTCAAGGTATACCGCCGATACCGCCTTAACAAGAGGGCGGTTGTCGTTGTCCCGAACAAGGATGGTTCTCTCATCTAAGAGGGAATGAACCTCAAAATCATTCTCATCAGCGTCCCCATTTACATAGGATATTTCATCTTTCTCCATGAGTTTTTCTATCGTCACATCGCCGCCGATCCATGTGGACAGAATATCCGTTACCGTGCCTTCTGTGCTTAATATCACCTGAAGTATTTTGGGGAGCTGTTTTATTCTATTTTCCGTGTTGGGATCCGGGAATTCTTTATTTTCGCGCATGTCGTGATATTCCGATAAGACTCCTTGGAGCTTATTCCGTAATCTGTGCCGCCCGCAAGCGTTTTTCGATGGGCGGCGCCCAATGGCAAGCTTTCCGAGGGAGCCCCCGCCCGGAACGCGGCCTATCCTGATACTCGGACAGGCTCCCACGGGGCGAAAGCCGAATATTCATTCCCATTCTGCGACATAGAGTGATATTTTGTCGGATAATTCGAAAGTACGGCAATGCCGCGGAAGGAGGGGAGTGATGGCCCGATTCTTCAGAATGGAGGTTCTCAACGCAATATACGAACTCAGCCTGGTGCCGCTTTTTTATGACGGCGATCTCGAAACAGCTATAAACGTGGCGGCCGCCGTGAACCGGGGGGGATGCAGGCTGCTGGAATTCGTCAACCGCGGCGATCGGGCCGTCGAGGTATTCAGCGCGCTTGAGCATTATCTCTGCAAGGAAGACTCGCGGATGATTCTGGGCGCCGGATCGGTGCTGGACCCCTACACCGCATCGCTTTACATTAATTCGGGCGCCAGCTTTATCGTGGGTCCCATGCTCAATCCCGAAGTGGCGCGGATATGCAACCGGCGCAAAATTCCCTACTTGCCCGGCTGCGGAAGCGCGTCTGAGATCTCCGAGGCGGAAGAACTGGGATGCGAAATATGCAAAATATTTCCTGGGGAGGAGATCGGAGGGGCCAAGTTCGTATCGTCGGTGCTCGGTCCGATGCCGTGGTCGAGCCTCATGCCTACGGGCGGGGTCGATTGCAGCGCCGAGTCCATCGGCAAATGGATCCTCGCGGGAGCTGTGGCCGTTGGGATGGGAAGCAAGCTCATTACGGCGGAGGACGTCAAGAACAAAGACTGGAAAGCCGTTGAGGACAAAGTGCGCGGCGCGTTGGGTTATGCGAGGGAAGCCAAAAGGAACAAAAAACCGCCGGCCCCGGGAGGGAAATGACTATGGGGATCCTCGACCTGAAACCGGAAGGTCAGTGCAAATACGATATTCTGGCGCTCGGGGAAGTGATGCTGCGGCTGGATCCGGGCGATGAACGCATTCAGACTGCGCGCTCCTTTAAGATTTGGGAAGGCGGCGGGGAGTACAACGTGGCGCGCGGTTTGCGCCGCTGCTTCGGTCTGCGCGGCGCGCTTGTCACGGCCATTGTCGATAATCCGGTGGGCCGCCTCTTGGAAGATCTGTTGCTTCAGGGAGGCGTGGATATCAGTAATGTCCTATGGATGAAGTTTGACGGCATTGGGCGCAAGTGCCGCGTGGGTTTGAATTTTACTGAACGCGGATTCGGCGTGCGGGCGGCCGTTGGCTGCTCGGATCGAGCCCATAGCGCCGCGTCGCAGCTTAAAAAGGGGGACGTTGATTGGGAGCGGATTTTCGGCAGGGACGGGGTTCGCTGGTTTCATACCGGCGGTATTTTTGCAGCGCTTTCCGAGACCACGAAAGATGTCATTATCGAAGCCATGCAGGCTGCCCGCAGGCACGGCACCGTTATTTCGTACGATCTCAATTTCCGGCCTTCTCTATGGCGGGATATAGGCGGCACGGCAAGGGCCGTGGAAGTCAACAGGGAAATCGCCCCTTACGTGGACGTGATGTTGGGAAACGAGGAGGATTTCACCGCCGCTTTAGGTTTTCAGGTTGAAGGGATGGATGAGAATTTGTCGGAACTGGATCCCGCTGAATTCAAAAAGATGATCCGGACAGCCATCGTTGAGTATCCCAACTTCAAGGTTATCGCCACGACACTGCGGAATGCAAAGACCGCTTCCCTAAACGACTGGAGCGCCGTTGCCTATGCGGGCGGCACCTTCGTGGAGGCGCGGAAGTACGAAAGCCTTGAAATCCTGGATCGAGTGGGCGGAGGAGACTCTTTCGCTTCCGGTCTTATCTACGGACTGCTTTCGGGAAAGGAGCTCGAAGAGGCCGTAAATTACGGCGCCGCACACGGCGCCCTGGCTATGACAACACCCGGCGATACGAGCATGGCCACCAAAGAGGAAGTGGAGCGGGTGATGAAAGGCGGAAGCGCCCGCGTGATCCGCTAACCCGGATTATTCGTGAGGATTCGAAGCAATAAAAACTTCGTCAATAATCTGGAAGCCCGGCCGGTCCTGAAATAATCCCTGTTTTTTATTGTACGGTCGTTCCGCTCGATGGTTTGCCGCCGCCGATCTGCTTGTCCCGTTGTGCCTGAAGCGCCTGGATCAAGCCGTCCACAATTTGTGTGGGAATCGCGATAACGGCCTTTACCGGGGCAGGCAACATTCCGGTCTTTTGCATTTTAAGCCCCTCTTCCTCGCTTTGAGGCCCGATGACGTCGCAAAAAGTCAAGGTGCAGTCGATGGGGGAAACACTGACCTGCACGTAGTTGGAATAGATTCTCGGAGAATTCAGGCTGTGATCGGCGATAATTTGTACGGGCTTTTCTTCTTTTCCCATCATGTCCCTCGCTGGAATCAATTATCCGGGGGGCCAGCGAAAAAGTCTCCCCCCCAGAATATGGATATGCAGGTGAAAAATCGTCTGGCCTGCCTTTGGGTTGGTGTTGATGACGGTTCGATACCCGGGACCGTCGATGCCCTGCTCTTTAGCTATGCGCGCTGCAACGACCAGCATATGGCCGAGCAGCGTTTGATCCTCTTGCTGGACATCGTTCAAAGAGGCGATGTGTTTTCGGGGAATGACCAGCAGATGAACCGGGGCCTGAGGGCGGATGTCGCGAAAAACGACACACTCTTCATCTTCATAAAGGATTTTTGCCGGTTTTTCATGAGCGGCTACCTGGCAGAAAACGCATCCGAACATCTTCATTATCCCTTTCTTATAGGCATAAAAAACAGCTTGCTCGCCGCGGGCTGTCAGGGAACGCGCTCGATTTGGGCTCCGAGTTGAGCCAGTTTTTCCTCAATGCGGTAATACCCGCGATCCAGATGATAGATCCGGTCTATCCAGGTTTCTCCTTCGGCAACCAAGCCGGCCAATATAAGCGAAGCGCTCGCCCTCAGGTCCGATGCCTGAACCCGGGCGCCGGTTAAAATCTTTCTGCCCTTAACCATCGCCTGCCTTCCTTCCACCGTAATGTCCGCTCCCATTCGGATCAACTCCAACGCATGCATGAACCTATTTTCGAAAACCGTTTCGGTAATGAGCGCGCTGTCGTTTCCCTGCGTCATTAAGGCCATATATTGCGCCTGCATATCGGTTGGAAACGCCGGATAAGGGTATGTCGTGACGTTTTTGGAAGAAATCGGATCCCTGCCCTTGATTCGAAAACTGTCCGGCCCAATCGAAATTTGAGCTCCTGTTTGGCTCAATTGAGCCAGAACGGCGGTCAAATGCCTCGGATTGCAATTCGAGACTTCCACATCACCGCGCGTGATTGCGGAAGCTACGGCGAAAGTCCCGGCTTCTATTCGGTCCGGGATGATGCGATGCCGGCATCCGTGAAGCTTCTTCACGCCGCGGATCCGGATGGTCCGCGTCCCGTCTCCCTCAATCTGCGCTCCCATATCGCGGAGCATGGAGGCAAGGTCAGTGATCTCGGGTTCGCAGGCGGCATTGTCCAAAACGGTTTCACCTTCCGCCAGCGTGGCGGCCATCATCAGGTTCTCGGTTCCCGTCACGGTAACCGTATCCATCATGATATAGGAGCCGTGCAGGCCGGAAGTAGCCGCATCCACATACCCGTGTGTAACGTCGCATTTGGCTCCCATGCGTTCCAATCCCATGATATGCAAATTAATCGGGCGGGCCCCTATGGCGCATCCTCCCGGCAGAGAAACACTTGCCTTTTTAAATCTGCCCATAAGAGGGCCGAGCACGAGGATTGCGGCCCGCATTGTTTTAACCAATTCATAGGGCGCCTCTTGAGACGCAACATCGGAAGCTTTAAGCGTTGCGCTGCCGTCTTCCAGGATCTCGGCCTCGACTCCCATCTCCCGCAATAAATCTTGAGTCGTCAGGGTATCCCTGACATAAGGAACATTTTCCAGGTAAACCGAATCGGCGGTTAAAAGAGATGCCGCCATGGCGGGCAATGCGGCATTCTTAGCGCCGTTGATTTCCACTCTTCCGACCAGGCGGTTGCCGCCCACGACTCGAATCTTATCCATTTTTACGGCATCCCCAGAGGCTGTTTCCGTCCAACCAGGCAACGCGGAATCCCCTGTAAATCGTTAATAATCGTTTCTATGAAGAGCCCTTCCCGCTTAACCAATGCCGCGACGGGTTCCGCCTGTCCGGCGCCCATCTCGAGCAGAAGAGATCCCCCTGCGGCGAGGCGGGACGAGACTCCCGGAACCATGCGGCGGTATATATCCAGCCCCGATTCGCCGCCTATCAATGCTTCCTGCGGTTCATAATCCCGGACTTCGGGGGGCAGACTACCATAATCCCCGGATGGAATATAAGGAGGATTGCATACGATGAAATCAAAGCTGGGTTTCCGGGGAAAGCAATCGAGGAGATCCGCCTGGATCCACACAATTCTATCGGCCACAGAATGCCGGATTGAATTCTGGCGCGCCACCCGCAGCGCCTCAAGAGAAATATCGACCGCCCAGCAGACCGATGAGGGGATTTCGGCGGCAATGGAAATCGCAATGCAGCCCGAGCCGGTGCCGACGTCCAGGAAACGGGGCTTCGGGAGCAAGGAGCCTCGGGCCAAGTCCAGCGCCTTTTCCACCAGAAACTCGGTCTCAGGCCGCGGAACCAGGACATCCGGCGTAACCCGAAAAAGATATCCGAAGAACTCCCTTTCGCCCGTCAGATATTGGAGAGGCTCCCCGCGCGCGCGGCGCGAAACCAGATTTTGCAAATCTAACCATGTTTCTTCCTGCAGGGGATGCCGGGGATGGCCGAGGACGCGCGACCGGTTCCAGCCGAGCACAAAACCGACCAGGACGTCTGCGGTGAGCTCCGGCGAATCTATGTGGGCCTGCTTCAATTCCTTTCGAGCCCATTCCTGAGCGGCTGCGACGTTATGCATATCGGGATCTTTGTTCCAAATCCGGGTTAAGCGAAAACACAACCAGGGTTTTTTATTTTACAGCGGATTGTCGGATTTTGTCAGACGGCCTCTTTCAATCTCTCCGCCTGGTAATGGGTGAACAGCGCTTCAAGCATTGCGTCGATGTCCCCGTCCATAAAACTGGAGAGCGAGTAAAGAGTCAATCCGATGCGGTGATCCGTGACGCGGTTCTGCGGGAAGTTATAAGTGCGGATCTTTTCGCTCCGGTCCCCGCTGCCCACTTGGCTTCGTCGGTTCTGCGCGATTGAGTTTTGCTGTTCCTGGAGGGCGAGGTCATAAAGCCTTGACCGCAACACGCGCATGGCCTTTGCTCGGTTTTTGATCTGGGATTTTTCATCCTGGCAGGAAACGACCAGTCCCGTCGGAATATGGGTGATTCGAACGGCGGAATAGGTCGTATTCACCGATTGGCCGCCGGGGCCGGACGAACAAAAAGTATCGATGCGGATATCCTTGGGATCGATAACCACTTCCACCTCGTCGGCTTCGGGAAGGACGGCAACGGTGACGGCCGAGGTATGAACGCGGCCGCTGGCCTCGGTTTCCGGAACGCGCTGAACACGATGGACTCCGCTTTCATATTTGAGTTTGCTGTAAACGCTGTTCCCTTCGATGATTGCGATAATCTCCTTAAATCCTCCCACCTCGGACAGATGCTCTTCCATAATTTCGATCCGCCATCCGATGCGTTCCGTGTACCGGGAATACATGCGGAAGAGCTCTGCCGCGAACAGGGTTGCCTCGTTTCCTCCGGTCCCGGCGCGAATTTCCAGAAGCACGTTTTTCTCGTCGTTGGGATCCTTCGGCATCAACAGCCACTGGAGATCCTTCCGACATTCCCTTTCCCGTTCCTGAAGCACGACCAATTCGTCATCGGCGAGCTTGCGCATTTCCGGGTCCGTCTCAGACGCGCTTAGAGCTTTGATTTCTTCAATCCCGTTCAGAATGCCCTTGTACTCGCGGAATTTTTCCACAATGTCATGCAGATCCCTATGGGATTTGGCAAGCTTCTGGTAGGTTGCTTGATCCGCAATATTCTTCGGATCCGCAAGGAGAACATTCAATTCTTCGAATCTTTTTTCCAGGGCATTGAGTTTTTCAATCATGGGATATCCGTCTATGGGGTCTGGTTGATTCGGCGGTCAAAAATTCGGGCGGGCCCGCTAAGCGGCCGTTTCCATTTCTCGGGCCTTGATTTTTTCGAGTTCGATGGATTCCTTCAGGGCGCGGATGGCGATTTCCAATTGATCATCGGAGGGCTCCCGCGTTGTGGCGCGTTGAAGCGCCAATCCCGGAAAAGCAATCAATCGGAAGAAAATGCTGCGGCGGCGGGGCGCCGATAAGCGAATCAATTCGTAGGACAGACCCGAGACAAGAGGAATCAGCACGAGCCGCGAGAGAAAAATCGCCCAGAAACTGTCGAACTTGAAGAGCGAGAACACCAGGATGCTGACGACCATCACGAACAGCAGAAAACTTGTCCCGCATCGCGGATGCAGAGTCGACTTGGGCCGCGCGTTTTCAACCGTGAGCTCCTCCCCGGCTTCCCATGTATACACCACTTTATGTTCAGCGCCGTGGTATCGGAACACTCTGCGGATATCCTTCATTATGCCGATGAGTAGGATGTAGCTTACCAGGAAAATAACGCGGATCAATCCGTCGGCCAGATTAAAAACTATCCAATTGTGAAAGGCCGGAATGTAGCCTCCCAGCCAAGTCGTGATCCAAAGTGGAAGGAGGATAAAGATAAAAACAGCGGCCACGACGCCTAAAACCATGGAGCCGGCTACCGGAAGAATCGCGTCCCCCTTTTGCTCCTTTGAGGAATTTTCCTCGGGATCCGCGGCCGCGTTCTTTAGCGAGACGTTGATGGAATAATTGAGCGCGCGCATCCCCAGCGCCACGGATTGCAGCAAAACGGCAAACCCGCGGATAATCACCCACGAAAACGGCTGCCAATAGTCGGACAGCCGCTTTACGAATTCCCTTTTCACTTCGATGGTGCCGTCCTCGCGCCGCACGGCCACCGCAAACGCGTTGGGCGTCCGCATCATAACACCCTCGATGACCGCTTGACCTCCTACCAGAATATCTTCGGGCGATGCTTTGAGCTTTGCTTCCGCCATCAAAACTCTCTGAGTCAGGGTTGTTGTTCGTTTTTCTGCAGACCGTATCGCCTTTGAAAGCGTTCGATCCGCCCTGCGGTGTCAACCAGTTTTTGTTTGCCGGTAAAGAACGGATGGCAGGCAGAACAAAGCTCAAGTCGGATTTCCGGCTTTGTGGAGCGGGTCTCAAACTTGTTCCCACAGGCGCAGGTAACCGTCACGTTGTAGTATTTAGGATGAATTCCTTTTTTCATATCAGCCTCGTCATTTAGGCACGCTCCCAACGGAGCCGCTAAATTTGAACAAACCCCATAATATATCATTGCAAAGCATCTTTCGCCAGCAAATTAGGGAAACAGCGAAATTTGAAATACAGGGTCTTGTGTGGTAGCCTGTAGGATTCTTCAAGGATATTCCGGGTTACTATTTGCCCCATTTGGCTTTTGGCAATACTCGCGAGGCTGTATGCCGATGATCAAAATATATTTTCACAACAACTGCTTCGATGGACTGGCATCCGCCGCTGTTTTCACCAACTTCTATAAAAACGCCCTATGCAAGAATTGCGAATTTGTTTACGAGGGACTGGCCCATCGGGCCGGCGAGGTTTTCCTGGACGTTAATTTTGAAGGGGACGAGAATGCAATCGTCGATTTCAAATACTCCAGCGACTCGCGGTTGACTTGGTGGTTTGACCATCACCAGAGCGCATTTCTCACCCGGGAGGATGAAGCGCATTTTAAGGCGGATAAAAGCGGCAGGAAATTCTACGATCCAACCTATCAATCCTGTACCAAGTTCATCGTCGAGATGCTCTTGAAGCACTTCGGCTTCGATTCCGGCAGGCTGGCGGAGCTTATAAAATGGGCGAATATTATCGACAGCGCGCAGTTTGAAAGCGCAAAAGCGGCGGTGGATCTTCAAGAACCGGCGATGAAACTCATGCAGGTTATTGAGGGAGTGCGCGACAGCAGCCTGCTGCATAGATTGATCGCCGAGTTTCAAGAAAAATCTCTCAAGCAGATCATAGAACTGCCGTGGGTGCAGGATGTATTTCAGCCCCTTTACCAACGCCATCTTCAATCCATTGACATTATCCGCGGTAGCGCGCAGTACGCGGAAGGCACGATTTTTTTTGATATAAGCGGCCACGAGATGGATGCGTACAACAAATTCATTCCTTACTACCTGTATCCCGAAGCAACCTATTGCGTGGGCGTGAGTCTTTCCCCTAGCAGAGCCAAAATCTCGGTAGGTTCCAATCCCTGGAGCCCGTTCCCTCGTACGCAGAACCTTGCCGCCTTATGCGAGCGCCACGGCGGAGGCGGGCATCCCGTTGTCGGCGCCATCTCTTTCAAGCCGGAAGAGGTTCAAAAGGCGCGCATCATCGGCCAGGAAATCGCAATGGAGTTGCGCAACTCTTCCCGGGTTTAACGGAAGAACACTTCCTCATTGCGCAACGGCGGTCCGGCCATTATATTTCCATTGCCTTTGCCTCCTCGATCTCAAAAGCTGAACGGTTGCGGCGGCAAAAAGCGGAATAGCATTTCTTTATGAATCCGGGCGATACGACTGGAGCGCCCCAAAAGAAGACATGCCGACCGCGGGGGCAAGATTGTTTCAGGCTTGTTTTGAGAAAAGAGAATTAAAACAGGTTTCAATATAATGGAATTCATCCGCGCTCATTCAAGGGAAAAGATGGCCGGCTGCCTGAAAAGCCGGCTTCCGACTCAGCGCCGATTCAGCAGTAGTGCGAATTTGACGATGAAACAACTCTCAATGGTTCGCGGCGTCGAAGATAGGGGATTTCTATGCTTCTTCTGAAGAACATCGCCCAGGTTGTGACGCTCGGAGGAGGCCCTGTGCCGAGGACCGGCCCAGCAATGTCTGATCTGGGAATCATCGAAAATGGTGCAATCATTATCCGCGGCGATCGTATTGTATGGGTCGGTCCCACCAAGGATCTTCCCGTCCGCGAGCCGGGAATTCGGTATCAGACGCTGGACGGCGTCGGGCTGGATTTGGTTGCGCTGCCGGGTTTTATAGACTCGCACACGCATCCCATTTTTACCGGCTCCCGCTTCGAGGAATACGAGCTTCGACTCCAGGCGAAAAGCTCCGCGGAGACGGCCGCGATCGGACCCGAGGGCGAATCGAGCGTCGAGCAATTCGGTCTGGCGACCATCCAGCAGCTCATGGACAAAACGGAACGCTATTGCCGTCTTTTCCTTTCCCACGGGACGACTACGATTGAAGGGAAAAGCGGTTTTGGGCTGACGCTGGAGGATGAAATAAAAAGCCTCAAGACTTTATCGGTTCTGCGCGAGCGCAGCCGCCTGGAAATTGTGCCCACTTTTCTGGGAGCGCCCGCAATTTCAAGGGAAAATGAAAAATCGCGTTCCGACTACATCCGAACTGTGGCCCAATCCATGATCCCGCAAATCGCGCGGGAAGGCCTTGCGGTGTTTTGTGATGTGATATGCGAAAACGGCTACTTGACGATGGAGGAAGCGCGAATGGTCCTAGGCGCGGCCAAGGATTCGGGATTGGGTCTTAGAGTGCATGCCAACGAATATGGCCCTGGAAGCGGCGCGAAACTTGCCGCCGAGATCGGGGCCCTCAGCGCCGATCATGTGCTGTGGATCGACGATTCGGATATCGAAGCCCTGAAACGCGCAGGAACCGTGGCCACGCTCCTCCCGGCGGCCGCTTTCAGTTCGGGGCTCATGCACTACGCACCGGCGCGCAAGCTTATCGCCGCCGGAGTTCCCGTCGCCCTCGGCACCGGTTTTAATCCCCGTTCCTGCTTCACGTTGAATATGCAGCTCATACTCGCCTTGGCTTGCACGCAGATGAAAATGACTCCCGCGGAAGCGGTTACGGCGGCAACAATAAACGGCGCTTTTTCGCTGGGTATTTCAGAAAGGCTCGGATCTATCGAGGAGGGCAAAGAGGCCGATATCGTTTTGATGGACGCTTCGGATTATCGTGAATTGCCTTACTTTTTCGGCGTTAACCACTGCGTTGTGACAATCAAAAAGGGGAATATCATCATCAATCGATTAGAGCATCCCTAAGCGATTGTAAGGGTTTAAGTGAAGTCCATTGGGTTGTAAGCCATCGGTGCGATCTTTTTGAAGGAACGATGTACTAGGCGTTGTCATCTTTTTTCGGAGGTTCTTCCTGTCCCGCCTTCAGGGAAGATTTGAAGTTGCGAATCCCCTCGCCAAGCCCCTTGCCCAATTGAGGGATCTTGTTCACGCCGAAGATCAAAACGACAATGACAAGGATAATAATAAGTTCAGTGGTTCCAATGGGTCCCATAAAGCAGCCTCCCTTTCCAGGATATTGATATCTTATTGAGAATACTTTATGCAATGCGGCTAAGTCAATGCAATGCTTGGCGGCCCGCGGGGGTGCAATGAGGCCGCGCTCATTGGGCTTTAAGGGCGAGGCGCAAGGAAGAGACGATGCGGTGCAGCGGTTGCGTTGCGCGACATCGTTGACGAGCAACGAAGAAATCGCCCCGCAATCCTCTCGCGCCCGGAGGAAGCCGGCGGCGCACTGCATCTGCTAGTGTGGTGATTCCAACGCTTCTTTATTTATTCCGATCTTGCGCATAATGGTTTCGACAGAAGCGGTCCATACGAAAGCTTTCGGGTTTTGGTTGTGATTAACAATATAAGCATTGATGGCGTTGATCAATACACGCTCACTTTCAAAGGTTCCTCGACGGAGCCGCTTGTCTGTGATCTCGCGGAACCATCGTTCAACCATATTGAGCCACGAACTGGAAGTTGGAATAAAGTGCAAATGGAAACGGGGATGCCGCTGAAGCCACGATTTTACGCGAGGGTGCTTGTGGGTTCCGTAGTTGTCCACGATCAGGTGCAGATCCAGCTTGTCAGGCGTGTCTCTATCGATATGCTTCAGGAAGCGAATAAATTCCTGATGGCGGTGACGCGGCATGCAGTCCCCGATGACCTTGCCATCAAGCATACTAAGCGAGGCGAACAAGGTCGTTGTGCCATTACGTATATAGTCGTGCGTCTGGCGAGCCGGGATCCCAGGGCGCAAAGGCAGCAATGGCCGAGTCCTGTCCAGCGCTTGAATCTGGCTCTTCTCATCCACACAAAGGACCAGAGCTTTGTCCGGAGGATTCAAATACAGACCAACAACATCGTGCAGCTTTTCGATGAAGCGCTTGTCTCGACTGAGCTTGAAAGTCTCCACTCTATGCGGCTGCAAACGATGTTGTTTCCAAATCCGATGAATCGTTGGTTGGCTCAGCCCTTGGGCTTTAGCCATGGAGCGTGTGCTCCAATGCGTGGCTCCCGCTGGTGTCGTGTGCAGCGTAGCTTCTACAACGGCTCGAACCTTCCGAGCAGAAATGCGAGGAAGCCGTCCCGGCCGAGGAGCATCTTTCTCCAGCCCTGGCAGTCGCAGCGCCAAAAACCGCTGCCTCCACAAATGCACCGTCGGGCACGAAACGCCGACTTCTCGCGCCACATCCTCGTTTCGCATGCCTCCAGCAGCCAATCGGATAATCCGGGCCCGTTGGACCAGACGCAAAGGCAAGCTCCGTCCTCGTTCCCAGGTTTCAAGCGTAGCTTGTTCTTCAGGCGACAACACAATTCGCTCAGCTATTCTCATGAGAGACATCATACAATTCCCATGCGAATAAATAAATCTATTTATGAATCAGTACACTAGATTGAACAAAGCGGTTCTATGAAAACTGCCGTCACCAGAAAAGAGGAATTTATGAAGACAAATCCAGATTCCGTTTTCGGGCAACCGATAGGTCGCCGTTCTCTGTTTCGCAGCATGGCATTTGCCGCAGGAGGTCTTGCGGTAGGATTCTCTTCCGGCTGTCGAGAAGCTATGGAGGCCGCTCTTCCGGCCGATCCGGTAGTGGAAACCACCTACGGAAAAATCCGCGGTTTTATCAACAGCGGCATTTACACTTTCCGCGGCGTTCGCTACGGCGCGTCCACCGGCGGAGAGAATCGCTTCATGCCTCCGAAGCCGCCGGAACCCTGGAAGGAAATCCGGGACGCATCCGGCTACGGGTACCGGGCGCCGCAGACCGACCCGGCTTCGCAAAGCGGGGTTGCGGGGGATGATGAACTGAGCCGGATTTTATGGGCTTCCGACGGCTTCCGCGTGCCGCCGCCGGAAAGCGAGGACTGCCTGTTTTTGAATATCTGGACACCCGCGCTGGGCGCCAATGAAAAACGCCCGGTGATGGTCTGGCTGCACGGCGGAGGCTTCTCCATGGGCTCCTCTTCCGATCTGCTCTATGACGGGACTAACCTGGCGCGGCGCGGCGCCGTCATGGTAGGCGTCAACCATCGGTTGAATGTTTTCGGCTACACTCACTTGGGCGATATCGGCGGAGAGGAATACGCGCATTCCGGAAACGCCGGGCAGCTTGACATCATCGCTGCCCTTGAGTGGGTGCGCGACAACATCGAGCGTTTCGGGGGCGATCCCGGCCGAGTGATGATCTTCGGTGAATCGGGCGGAGGCTCCAAAGTATCCATGCTGCTGGCAAGTCCTCCGGCGAAGGGCCTGTTCCATGCGGCGGTCATCGAAAGCGGACCCGGCATCAAAATGGGCGAACGCGACCAGGCCACACGGGCAGCGGAAGCCCTGCTCGACGAGCTGAAGATCAAAGCCAAAGATCTGCCGGAAATTCATAAACTGCCCACCGCTAAAATCCTGGCCGCCTATTTTGCGGCCAGCGCCAAGATCACGGGCGGAGGGGCGTTCCGTCCGGTTCTCGATCCCGAGGTTCTTCCGAACCATCCGTTTCATCCCACCGCGACCACACTATCCGAAAACGTGCCGGTGATGATCGGCTGGAACAAGACCGAAGCTACGGCGTTTTCCCTAGGGCAGGAAGAGCTATTTTCCCTTGACGAAGAGGGCATGCACAGCCGCATCGAGAAACTCGTGGGATCCGATGCGGGCCGGCTTATTGATTTGTATCGCCGGGAATATCCCGGCCTGTCGCCGTCCGCCATCTATTTTCATATTGCCAGCTATAACGGAATGGGCTCCGGCTCGGTCACGATAGCCGAGCGAAAAGCTGCGCTCGGCAAGGCTCCCGCTTACCTTTACCGGCTTGACTGGGAAACGCCGGTCCTGGACGGAAAGCTGATCTCGCCTCACGCCCTGGAGATGCCGTTTGTGTTCGACAATGTCGAACGCGGGGGCACGGCTTTAACGGGCGGCGGCGAAGCAGCGCAAAAGATGGCGGACAGGCTGAGCGAAGCATGGATATCTTTTGCAGCGAGCGGCGATCCGAATACGGCAAAAAGCGGGCTTCCGCACTGGGATCCTTATGATGCGGCAAAGCGGCCCACGATGATATTCGACAACGAATGCCGCGTGGTTCTTGATCCCCTTAAAGAACAGCGCCTGATCTTCGAACAGAAAGCAAGGGATAACGGATAGGAACGGGGGCGCAGTAACCTGATGCGCGAGAATCGATTGAATGCAGATCATGCGCCACAGGCCCTGGGATAGAATTTGCGCGCAGCGCTGAACTGATTGCTTAAATGGAGATTTGGTAGTTATATAGGCGCTATCGGACCCAGCGGAGCATATCCTGCCGTGGTTTCCGAACAAAAAAAGGAGGATTGCGATGACACGCATTTCACTATCATTTTGCCTTATTGCAGCCCTGTCTCTGCTTGCCGCTTGCAGCGCAGAGCCGGAAGCGACGGTTGAAGAGACTGCGCCTACGATTAAAGGAATTTGGAATATCCAAGAAATGGATGTCGGCTTCGGGGAAAACAGAAGGACCACGGTCCCCCAGGCGTTCATGATTTTCATAGGGGACAAGTATTATAGCGCCATACGCGATTTTTCCCCTGAGCCGCGCAAGGCATGGACGGGCGAGGGTTCACCCGAAGAGGGATTCCGCGCCTCCATCGGCAGTTTCATGGCCGACGCCGGGACCTATAAATATGACGGATCCGAATTTGTGGTGTACCATCAAGTCGCCATGATCCCCATTATGAAGGAGGGAAGTTCGATGACTTTTGCCTGCCATATGGAAGGCAACGATACTCTTATACTGGAGCCCCAATACGACAAAATGGTTGTGCCGGGGGGGATGAAGATAAAGCCCTCGCCGGAAGGCAAGATGGGCTATGGCGACGCCGCGGTCCTATACAGATTCAAGCGCCTGGAGTAAGCCTGAAGCGACAGGGATTTGAATCCAAGATTTTTCCAGGGTCCAGCGGGTGTTTGTATATCACACGGCCAGTTAGTGCCAAGGAAAAGGCGCTTTCCGGTTAAAGAGAATACAGTTTTGCAAATGCTCAAGCCGGTAGGCGCCCCTAGCAGCCCGTGGTAAAAGTCCAGAGGGCCGGTTTGCTATTCACGCAGCCGAAGCAAACCAAGAGATTCCTTGCGCATACCTTATTGCTTATAGCAGTTTTGATAGGCAACATGCGCCCTTGCGCTAAGAGGATTCCTGCGGATCGGACCCTTTGTTGAAAAGCCTGCTGTAGTTGATCCTGTCATTGATGATCAATGCAAGCCCCACCAGCGTCGGAATAGCCGCAAGCCCCAGTAATGGATAAAGTGCTTCCTTAGCCATCAGCGCGACTAAAACTGCGAAAATGCCGACCCCAAGTCCCACAGCCACGGTGATCATCCCGGCACGGTAAGGCATCCGCGGTCCCTTTTTGTCGCTTAACGACAGGCCTTCGAGCGGCATACCCTTTTCGATTGCCTTTTCCATAACCCGCATTTGGCTCTTCTTGGTAAAATACTCGAAGATTATCGCAATAATCGGGATGGAAAGAGCAAGTACAATCGCAGTTACAGGTATTAAATCAGAATCAATCTGCATAGGAGCCTCCTTTTTCTTTCTTTACATATGCACCAGAATCAACATCAGCCAAAATATTTTCGACTGATGCCTTTTAATTACTAGG
>Ga0307422_1000942_pt1 | contig 15513 bp, 16 predicted proteins | sample SalMarWE160290MG_FD_202153 | JGI IMG/M metagenome (GOLD analysis project Ga0307422, IMG submission 202153) | Salt marsh sediment microbial communities from the Plum Island Ecosystem LTER, Massachusetts, United States - WE1602-90 | ecosystem: Environmental > Aquatic > Marine > Intertidal zone >...
TCTGCTTGAGGATATCAGCAGCTTCTACAAGAAAAACAAGAACAACCTAGAGTCCAGAATAAATGAGCTGAAAAAAGAAAAGACTGAACCTCCATCCATACCGTATGGTTTGGACAGTGAAGTTTTCCTGTCTGTCATCGACGGTTTGACTCTGGGGATCGCTTCACGATTCGACTCTTTGCACGGCGGCTTTGGCAACGCACCAAAGTTTCCACACAGCGGGGCATTGAGGCTGGCGCTTCTGCAGCATCACCTGCAGGGGCATAAGGCAGCATTAAACATCGTGAAGAAAACGTTAACTGAGATGCGGAATGGCGGCATCTACGATAAGGAGGAAGGCAGCTTCTTCCGTTACTCCACCACCCGGGACTGGAGTATCCCACACTACGAAAAGATGTGCGAAGACAACGCCAAACTAGTTGTCAACTACCTGGAAGCGTATCAGGTCACCGGAGAGAATGCTTTCAGGGACACCGCCAAAGGAATACTGGCATACATCAACGCCAAGCTTAGTGATCAAAATAATGGCGGATTTTACGGTAGCCAAGACGCTGACGAGGTTTACTATAAGCTAAGTCTACCGGAACGTCTGAAACGAACGCCCCCTAGAATAGACAGGACCTTATTCGTAAACTGGAACGCCATGATGAGTTCATCCTATCTGTTAGCTTCGGTGGTTTTTGATGATCAGTCCTATCAGGATTTTGCTCTCCGGACAGTGAACATGCTTTTGGAGACGAGCTTCAGTCCAAAAAATGGAATGTCTCATTACCTCATCGGGGGCAAGAGCCATCTTTCAGGTCTTCTCACCGATCAGGCTCACATGATCCAGTGCCTGATAGACAGTTACCAGATAACGTCGGACAGAAAGTTTCTGGACCGGGCAGAAAGCCTTGCAGAGTTCATGCTAGACAAGCTTTGGAGCGACACTGGAGGATTCTATGACAAGCCAGAAGGGGCAGGCTCCTTTGGAGCTTTGAAACTTTTGGATAAGCCTCTTAACGAAAACAGTGTAGCCGCCGATTCTTTCTTGAGGCTTCACCACTTAACTGGTGAACAAAAATACTTAGAAACTGCTAGGAAAGCGTTGGAGTTTTTTGCTTCGAACATTCAGCGATATGGTATTATGGGATCCGTTTATGGTTTAGCTGTTGAGCTGTATCTTCATCCAATGCAGATACATATAGTGGGTTCCCTGAAAGATGATGTGACCCGTCGATTCTTAGGAGAGAGCCTGAGAGCCTATAATCCCCTGAAGGTCGTGGAGGCTATTGACTCAACTGCTGACACTGAGCGGTTGAAGAATCTTGGGTATCCCGTTGCAGATGTGCCGACAGCGTATGTCTGCTTTGAGGGAACATGCAATTCTGTTGAGGACCCTGAAAAGATCGCTAAAATGATGCTTTGGAGGAAAAAATAGGATGGAAACTGAGACAGAGCTTGACAAGAGGACAAGGGTGATGAAAATTATCAAGTTGCTGGAGAAGGAGTATCCAAAGGCGAAGACAGCTCTACATTACACCAGCCCTATCGAGATTCTAATAGCCACAATGCTTTCAGCTCAATGCACCGACAAAAGGGTAAACATTGTCACGAAATCGCTCTTCAAAAAGTACCGAACTGCAGAAGATTATGCCAACGCGGATTTAGCGGAGCTTGAGGAGGCTGTGAGGTCCACGGGCTTCTACAGAAACAAGGCTAAGAACATAAAGAGGAGCGGTCGGATGCTGGTTGAAAAGTTTGATTCGCAGGTTCCTCGGACTATGAGTGAGCTGATTGAGTTGCCGGGTGTTGCCCGAAAGACCGCTAACATAGTGCTGTCGAACGCCTACGGTGTTATTGAAGGAGTAGCTGTGGATACCCATGTTCGCAGGCTCTCCAAGAGGCTTGGGCTAACAGAGAACAAGAATCCAAACAAGATCGAAGCTGACCTTATGCTGATAGTTCCGAAGAGTCACTGGAAAAGAATCACGAACCTGCTGATATTTCATGGAAGAAACGTTTGCATGGCAAGAAAACCAAAATGCAACATGTGTAGTTTGAACAAGATTTGTCCCTCAGCCTTCAACGTTTAGAATGGAAAAATCAAGCAAGACTTAGAAATCCAATGGTAACCAGTCATTTCTTCTAGTTTTTCTGGAAACATTCCATGCAAACGGCAACCAGCTTCACGTTTTGAAGAGGTTGCTGTAAGCCCAGTAAACCTTTTGCAAGCACGGTTACAAAGCCTAACGGTTTTCCACACTTTTGACATCTTACTGGTTTTGCCTCACTCATCCTCGATCACCTAAAAGTGCTCCGTTTCCTCTTAATTGTCCTTCCCCTACAGCGGTTACAGCTGATTTCCAGAAAAAGCTTGTTTTGGTAGACTAACTACCGTAAAAAATAATCTTCGGCATCAAATTGTGTTTTAGCCGGTATTCTATTTTTCTTTGAAGTTAATCGCAGAAAAAATGTTTTTGAAGGTTTAACTACCGTAAAAAATTGTCTTGCTTCAAATTGTGTTTTTGCCGGGATTCAATTTTTATACAACTAACTAGAGAAAGATCTAAACGATTTAACTTTGCCTAAAAGCCCAAAAAAAGATGATATCGATACCACACTAAGGAAGAAAGGATTAGATCCTACAATATCGTATATTGTGAGGAAAAAAGTAACCTATGTGCCCTGTGATGATTTACAGGGAATGGAAGTTTATCAATTTTTATCTTCTATTTCAATGCTTTTTGGAGGAATATTTTTGGGAGTCATAACTACGACAAATCCAATTAATCCAAATTTTATATTATATTCAATAATCGGACTTATTCTGATTATAGTTGGAATTGGTTTATTCTACTTCGGAGTCCATAAACGATTAGGTAAATGGGAAAAAGAGAAAAAAAAGATATCAAAGGTGAGATAATTTGAGTTCCCAAAAATCAAATTTACCCCTAATAAGTGAAATTGATAGGACACTATTGAAAAGATACAACCTTTTGTCATTGTTGAAAGAGGAGAAGTTTATAGAATCTACTTTAGCGTTGTTTGGATCGGTTCAAGATAATTTTGGAAGTTTATCTCTTTCAGAAATGGTGAATTTAATTTCTAATGTACTTAATCTTGAGCCAAGATTTACCAAATTGAGACTTAATCCAGACATTAATCTAAAAACATATGAAAGAATAATTAGTATTTTTAGTTTAGCATTAATTGAGCAACTAACAGAGTTGAAATATTTATCAGTGGGAAAACTTAGCCCTGAAAAGCCTTTGGAAGAAGTTGGACCAAATAAAAGCGTAGTCATAATTAATTCAAGAGATTCAACCCAATTGGCAGAACTTAAAAACATTTTGAGAGAACTTAAGTTATCTCCAATTATTTTTCACGAACAACCAATAAAGGGAAGAACTATTGTAGAGAAGTTGGAAAAATATTCTAACGTTGGTTTTGCAATTGTTATCCTAGGTCGCGACGATCAGACATCTAAGAATCTTTTTAGAGCATCGCAAAACGTGCTTGTCGAATTTGGATACTTTATGGGTATGCTCGGACGAGATAGAATTCTTGTGTTAATACAAGAAGGAGTTATTGCCCCAACAGATATTGCTGGAATATGTTATATTCCATTTAAGGACTCAATAACTGACGCTAAAGACATGATTAAGAAAGAACTTCAAGTTGCAGGATATTAGTTGACGATCAAGCTAGGTTTAGGTTATTTCTTTATTGACAGAATCTGTCATGAATATTTAGAATTTCTTGTTCTATTTTCAATTTTAAGTTCCCACCAGGAATACGCTACTTCTTGTTGATTTAACGTTTTCAATATTTTTTGAAATTTTCTTCGAAAACGGAATAGTTTTTAGCAAATTGTTCTCTACATATTTCCTCCCAAAACGGGAGATACGACGTTCTTTTCTGAGCGGGAAAAGGTCTTCTGAAATTAATCCAACAGGGCTATATCGTGTATATATTAATCCCATTTCTGTAAGTGCATCTAAATCTTGAGCAAATTTAACGCTGAAAAACTCAGGATAACCTTCGTCACTAAATATACTATAGTTAGGTCCTTCACATAAGTCACCAAATTTCTTTGGAAGTCTAGCAAGCTCTTTATAAGGATTTTCTAATTCAGACAAAATTCTTTTAAATACAGTAGAAAAAAACCCCTGAAATCTTGTATCCCCCTTAAAAAACTCCCGATCTGAATATAAAAAGTAATAAACCAGGAGAATTAGGTCTGAACCTAAGTATTTCTTGTTCTTTAGAGCAATTTCTCTAGCTTTCTGACTAAACATCTCAATTAGAAATTCAAGCTCCCAAGAATCAATTTTTTTTATTGTTTTATTAGAAAATATTCTCAGAGAAATTCTGTTTCTTGTTTCAGAACCAAGACTCCGCATCAAAGGCGATAGGTCATATAATGTTTTCAGCTCTTCTGCAGCCCCAATAATTTTTACATTTATCTCCAGATTTTTCGGTGAAGCTATATCAAAAAAGATTTCCTTTCCTTTACAAGATGGGAATTTTTGGAGCTCTTTCTTAAAATCATTTAGGCAATTTGTATATCGAAACAGGCTATGAAGAACATAAATACCATATTTGGCGGATGGAGAAAATGTAACCAAAGGGATATCTTGACGAAGCCGAGGCAGTTTTCCTCGAAGAACTTTGTTTAACAATTCATGGCTGTAGTAACGTTTGTTTCGTTTTTTAACTTGTAGATCAATTATTTTTTGTAACACGTCTTCAGTTAGAGAAGAGAATTTCTTCCAAGATGTTTCAACAGCAGCAAATTTCAATCTTTGTAATGGATCCTGAAGGAAGGTGACTAAATCGTGATCTACCCATTGATGATGAAGACGTTCTAGAAGTAATGTCTTAACTTCGAAGGCAATATCTAAAGGTTCAACGGCATCTAAAATTTGGTCATAAGCTGTTTTCATTGATTTTAGCAAGAGTTGATTTGCTGCACAATTCCTTTTATCGACATGTATTATTGTTGTTAAGTAAAATCTGGACATCAATATTCCTTCTAAAACGTGTCTGCTTGCGTTTTCATAAACAATGACCTTCCTGTTCGAGTTGTTTCTTGTGATGGTTATCCCATCTTCCAAGGTTGAAAGGTCTATTCGTCCATAAGGTAAACCACAAAAATAGCTATCACGTGTTACATAGTCTATCTTATCAAAATCTGTCGCACTTGACATTAGGCTATCAAGAAATGTTCCGGTTTTACCTATGGCCAGTTTGCTCAAAAATCTTACGTTAATTCCTTCTTTTCGGCAGACGTTCTTAATTGATCTACTTTTTTTTATTATCTCTTCGGTATATTTTTCATGATCATAATGTACTCCAGATTCTGGTAGATAATCGGGGTTTTTTTGGAAAAATTCTTCAGTCACATGTGAAAATGGTGAATGCCCTAGATCATGTAATAGAGCAGCAAATTTTATTGTTTGAGAATATTTTTCTACAAAACTGTCATCGGTTTTGTTTACAAGTGCATCAACAAGTCTTTTTGCTACATACATTGTTCCTAAAGAATGTTCATATCGAGTATGATTAGCCCCTGGAAAAACAAGGCACGCTAATCCCATTTGTTTTATCCAGCGCATCCTAGTGACAGGAATTGTCTTTAGCATTGACAATTCAGAATCTGTAAGTTGAATCATACCATACAATGGATCGCAAATTGTCTGCTTAGGTTTTGACAAAGTATAATCAAGTAGTTATGGTTTTTTCGATTTATCAGTTTTTGCTTAACAATGTTTAAAATGTGTTTTAGTAGGAATTCTATCGTTCACCTATAAGTTAATTGCAGAAAAATTGTTGGATGCTTAACTATATGTAGAATTACTTCAATAGACTAAACTGTGGTTAAAATTTCTCTGTGGATTTTGAACCAACTCCCTTTGGCCTATAGATGAAGAATATGAATTAGTAAATTCGGCTTTTAAAACACAGCATAATAGCTCTTTTTCGATGTAAAAGAGTGAATATTTCAGCGCAACTTAAGTGCATTGATTTTATTTGCTATTGCGATTATTTCATTAACCTCTGTGGTTGTCCGTTCCTTAATCGCATCAAAATGTCCCATTTCGTATAGATCCCAGACGGTTTTGCCCGAGGTTTTGGGTCGTTCTATTCTGAATCTCGCTTTCAAAGCATTAGTAGTTTTTGGATACAGTCTGTAAATGTTTGGGTTTTTCCTGAATAATGGAATGCCCACATCACTCAAATCCACGATTTTAGTTTTGAAATATGTTTCATAAAGTGCCGCTTCTGAATCAATTTTATGGAGTGTAGATCGCACATAAATGGCGGGGATGTCGAATCTGGATATTCCAGTGCCAACAAGAATCAAATCAGGGTGTTCTTTTGTCTTTCCTTCGATCATTTTCCAAGACTCTTTGAAGTAGTTGTAGATTTGCTGAAGAGTCTTTTTTTCCTCTTCCCTTGACCAATTCCACACTTGCCAGAATGGGTCCCTCTTTCTTTGTAGAGGAAACATACGGCAGAATACACCACCCAAAACAAAATGATTATTGATTCCCGGATTAAAGATTAATGAAGCCATAGGTTGCTGTCTAGTCTCTGGTGGAACATAACATTCAATGTCGAGAAAAATGACTTCTGTGAACTTTGGGTCAAAATTAACCATGAATAACAATTGAACAGACTAATTATTAAATATTATGTCTTAATAAAGCATAATGTTTTTTCTTTCACCAATTTGTAGATGACGATTTATTTTTGTAACGGTTTAACACCTTTTTTGGCACTTTCTCTGTGGGGTTAGCTTTTTTCGATGTGTTCTTTTAGGATGCCCATTTGGATTAGTAGGTAGACTGTTGCGCTTCGCATGAGTTCTGCTTTGCTTTGGTAAACTCCTGATTCTACTACTTTGTCAAGAAGTTTATTGAATTGTTCGTCAACGGTTACTCGCAGTTCTACCATAAAGATCACTTGATTTTGTGAGTGTGACGGAAAACGATAAAAGCTAATTGCACATTAAATATCCATTAAAATGGATAATGGATGGGTAAAAACATGAATTTCAGAATTGAAACTTTAGGAATTATCACGTTTCTGTTTTGTATATCCTTGTCACTCTTTTTTATTCCTTCTACGCCTAGTTGGCATAAGCTTTCATATACTGTAATAATCCTCAAAGCTAAATCTCTTACCCTAAATTTTTGAATTTTTGCTTATCAAAAGTCGGTTTTTGTTTCTTAACTGCCTTCTTTTGTTTATTAGGGGGGTATTTCACAGAGCTAAAAACTGGTGTTTTGTTTAGGAAAAATGGTGTTTGAAAACAGTTGTTGATTATGCTATATCTAGTATATTCTATTGGTGGGAGCATGATTGTAGATTTTTACTTTAAACAAATAAATTATTATTTTTGCTTATAGTAAAATTCAAAGATTAGGAAATTAAGGGTCTTTGTTAAAAAGCTTAAAGATTTCATTGTCTTTTGCATTTTTCCAAAAATAGTTATACTAGATATTAATTATTATTAAATAATGCCTAAAAATAATTGGGTGATTAAATGCCTCGTGGTAATGGTTTTAAGGTCAAGGGCAAAAATTTGCGGCTGGTACATTGGGAGTATAGGCAGCAGATTTTAGAACTACTTATTGAAAAGGGAAAACCAATGAGCATAACGGACGTTGCTGAGGAAACAGGCATCTCATATCCTACAACTACTTTGATTTTGATGGAACTTGCGTTGGAAAAGAAGTTGAATTATACTGTGATAGGGAACGCTAAGGTGTTTACTGCCAATGTCAAGAGCGTGGTCGAAAAGTTAGAATCAAGAGAATGGAAATAGTCTCATTACAAGAAATCAGCGAACTAGACCAGATAAAAAAGAGGTTAAGACGCTTCAAAGAATATCAAGAAATTATAACCGAAAAAATTAACAATTGTTCAAAGGATGATTATGTCCGATTACAGAACTTGAAGGCATGGGTGGAACTAGAACTTCTGGAACTAAAAAGCAGATGCGAAAAAATCTATACAAACGCATTACTTATACATGAAAAACAGAGTCAAGCAAGTTTCTTGTTTTCTGCACTACATCAAATCCTCCAATATCAGCTACGAAATCTTTGCCTTCACAATTATGCTTTATACTTCGTATCCGATAGAATTTGAGCATGAAGTCTATCTTTTCAAGAAAAGACCTAGGTTTTGGTAAACCTAAAAGAACAACGCGGGGCGTTCGTGTTCCCCAATATTTTGTCTTCACCGAAATTGAACTTTTATCGCTTATTTTTTGTGTGATGCTGGATGTAATCGAGTATGTGGCAGTAGTGTTGACGATGCCAGTGGTAGGTGATTTATTTGATGTTGTTGGAATCTTGGTTTGCTTTGCCATGTTCCGTTGGATAGGATTAGTGTCCTTGGTGGAGTTAGTGCCAGGCGCAGATGTTCTCCCGATTTTTATCATTACATGGTTAATGTGGTATTTTCTCAGGAAACAAAAAATCGCCACTCACAAACTCTAGCATTTTCGATTCGAGGGCGACGCATGCGTGCATGTGCCAAGAACCACTTTAACTAAGAAAATCATTAAAAAACTATGAGAACGCTGTTTTTTGCCATTTTTCCCCATGTTTTTCCCATTAAAAAAGTTAGATAGACCTGTTATAGACCCAATATAAAATGGTCTTAGACACATCATTCATTGTTACGTTTATTATATCCTCTATAAAATGAACAAGTAGCCCAAATCCGATTTTATCTTGGTTACATACTAATAACGTCTTCTTTGTTCCATGTGACCATTGAACCGCACACAGGACAATTGACTTGATTATTAGCAAGAGTTGAAGATTCAAATGATTGTTTATCCATCGAAATACCAGTTCCTATAATGCTGTTACAAGTGGGCCACTTTATTTTTAGCTCCCCCATATTTTCTCCCTCCTTGTTAAACATATTCGAGTTTATCAGTTAAATTTTTCTCTGATATGCGCGCGCGTGTGGTGCGAGTTTTGGACACGTGTATGTATGTATATGAGAGAATGGGAAAATACGTGAATGTTTGGGTTTGGGGTTAAAACTTTAGTTCCACCACAAATCATAAACATGAAGGTTATTAACTATTATTGGGGACAGATTTGAATAAGTTTCATTCTTTACTTTTTTCCGTTATTTTCCTTGTAGGTGTTTTGTCTTCAACAATTGTTTTAGCCCAAGTATCCGTGGGAGTTAAAGAAGGAGATTGGATAGAATATGCTACTAGTTATACTGGAAATCCACCTGAAATGTATCCAGAATGGACAAGAATTGAGGTCACAAATGTTCAAGGAACTGAAATAACAGCTAATTTTACTGTAGAGGGTCTGGATGGTAGATCCGGCAACCAAATCGGTTATTATGATCTTGAAACAGGACGTACAGATCTATTTTTTATCTCTGCAGGTTTAGATATAGGTGACCATTTTTATCATCGACATTTTGGTAGTGTTCCACTAACTGAAAATAAATATGTCACTTATGCTGATGCCAAAAGGACTGTGGTTTTTTCGACTTTTGAAAATTTTGAGTGTCATTGGGACAAAAATACTGGGATTCTTGTGCAAATGATCCATTCTGAAGATAATTACACTTCAACCCTATTGGCAATAAAAACAAACATGTGGCAACCACAAATATCTGGATCAGATTCAACTATCTTTTACGCTTTGATAATGATAATATTAGCAATAATTGCGATTGTAACTGTTTTTCTATTAAAAAGAAGATGAGTTTATATAAACATGGTATAGATTAGGAAAAAAACACATTCAAAAAGGGGGAGTTTTGCAAAAACACAGTGGTGATATCACCATCATGAAACAAAGAGCCCTTCCATTAGACTCTTGTTGATGTTCTACTTTTGTCAATTATTTTATTGTAATAATCTATTGGTTGAAAAGCTTCATAGAATCTAACATACTCAACATACCCACAAGCACATTTTCCATGAACTACTTTTTTCTTTTTATCAATGACTATAGCTAACGTTGTTTTTGCACATTTTGGACAAGTATAAGGGCCTGTTGAAAGGGTTCTTCTCTGCTGTTGATATATGTTATAAGCCCATTTTTCGACTTTTCCTTGAGGGGAATTTCTTGGGGACATGCTAATTCTTCAACCTTACTATTTAGACTACTCTTTAAACGTTTTGAAAATTAATTATAAAAAAAGGTGGGATTTTGAACCGTCACCAGATGATACTGTAAATTAGCTTTTAGGTTGATTGCTAAATGTTGAGTATAATTTATGATGATTTTAAGTAGTACGAATCCGTTATTTTTGGTGATGATAGAGTATGGAAAATAAGGAGCCGATTTGTCAAAGTTGCTGTATGCCATTGAATCAGCCTGAACTTTGTGGTACCGAAGCCGATGGCAAAAGAAGCAAACATTACTGTATGCGTTGCTATAAGGACGGCGCATTTACTCAACCTGACGCAACCTTGGAGACAATACTAGATATATCTGCAAAAGTATGGGCAGAAAAAGACCCAACTATTACCGTTGAGCAAGCTAAAGCCCAACTGAAAAAGAAGTTTCCTTATCTAAAAAGATGGTGCAGATAAAAACATTTGAACATGCGCCATAAACACTGAAACAACAGTTTATGCATGCTATGCGTGGGTGTTAGGTTCTGGGTTGAACGAGCAATTGGAATGCTCCTATTCCTTCCTCGCTCAAGAAGTATCGCTTTTCTTTATCTTGTTTAACTAAACCAGTCAAATTGTCAAGATGATAATAGCATCTGCCTAAACTAATGTGTGATAGACTTGCGAGGTCGGATGAACTGAGAGCCCTGTGAGACTTCAAAAGTTCTATAATCCAGCATCGAAGAGGATTCTTTAGGGCAAAGTATATTTTTAGTTGGCTTTCCTGCAGACTCATTAGGTTCACCAGAACCTAACAATCACTTTATCTGCTGATTATTTTTCCACGTTTAAACAATTATGAAGCAAAAATATTGATTATGAGCAGTTTGTCAGGAAAAAAGGGGGAGTTGTAGAACCGTCACCAGATGAGAGAATAAATTAGCTTTTAGTTAAAATTCTGACTAAAGTCCATCAGCGCACGCATCAGATATAGAGACAAAAGCAACTAGAGAGAGTTCCAACCCAGCTGAAATAGCGACTTAAAGTTCAGGAAAAACCTTATTGTTTGGATCTCATAAATATGTCCATGGTTGAATAAAGGTTGTGATATGATGATCGAGATTCCACTTTCAAAATCAGTCAAGCTCATTTCTCCCCGATTGACCGTCTTGATTAACACAGTTGATGAGAATGGTGAATTAAATTCTTCTCCTTACTCCTTGATTTTTCCTCTCAGCTTTAGTCCTCCCTTTATTGGAGTGGGTATAGGTGGCAAACACAAATTGAGTTATATCAATTCAAAAAGAACTGGTGAATTTGTGGTCTGTGTTGTTTCGGAGAATTTTGGGCAGCAAGCAGTCAACTGCGAAGAAAGCCATAAATCTGGAGATAAGCTTTGGGAAAAAAATGGTTTAAGAATAGAGAAATCAGTAAAAGTTAGCGTTCCTAGAATTAAAGAAGCTATGGCAGTTTTAGAATGTAAAGTATCCAGATTTCTGGAATATGATGGATCGCATTTGATTCTTGTTGGAGAAGTTGTACATGCTGAAGCAGAAGAAGATGGACTAGATAAAATAAACCCGTTGCTTCATGATTCAGGAGAAAAATTCAGAACCATTGGCAAAGAGATGATTCTGAAAAGAAAAAAATGAAATAACTGCTCACTTCTGTTTTATTTCAAGGACTGAAATACATTTTGGGTTTGGGATTAAAATTTAACCCCCAAACCCAACCGTCTTTGGTTGGTTGGATAAAACTTTACCCAACATGCATGAATCTCAAAGGCTCCGGCGCCATCGTCTACAACATCACCGTGAAAGGCGCCTACCAGACTGCCTACGAAAGGATTAAGAGCTTGCCGGGGGCATGTATACATGCTCGAGGTCTTTAAGGATACAAACTTTAAATTAGTATTGGGCGTTTCAAGGCCAAGGTCCGCTCATTAGGGCTCTTTTGGCATAATTACGAACATCAATTGAAGGATCTTCAAGCAGCATAATGAGTTTCTCTTTTCCTTGCTGATTCTTGGCTTCTTGAAGGTGCTGCTCAAGTATATTTTCGTCGATCTTGCCTTCTTTAGTGAAAGCAGCTAGGTTTTCTTCTAATTCGTCTAGGCTATTAATTCCGACCACTACGCTGGCAACTTCTCGAGAAAGAAGTATCCATCTGAGACTTGTTTGAGCGGCACTATAGTCACCTTTTTCAGGGTTAGCAGAACCGAAGTGAGTGAAGGATATGCCATAGTAAGGCCAAGCTAAAGGTTTCATGACTACTATGCCTATATTAAATGCTCTGCAAAGAAAAAAGAAGGAATCCTTGGCTTCCTGAAGGTAATAGTTGTAGGGAATCATCATCGAGTCGAAAGAATCATACTTCCGTACCAATTCAGCTGAGAATCTCAATTCATGGCTTGATGCGCCTATTGAGCCTATTTTACCTTGGTCTTTAATTTCCTCTAAGACCTTTAGAGTAGTCTCTAGTCTATCACGTGAATAGTCTTTTTCTAGTGAACAGATCCGAAAAATGTCAATGCGATCGGTTTGTAATGCTTTCATCCTTTCTTGAACCCCATCGAAAATAATATCCCGCCATCTCCCGGGAGGACTTTCTTCCATTTTCTTGAAGAGACCGACTATCATGACGGATACGTAGACATTTTCTCTTTTTTCAAGAGCTTTCAAAGCCAAGCCTAAGGATTCAGCTTCCTTGTATTCCGTTGTATCAAAATAGTTTACTCCGGCATCTATCAATCTTTTCACCAGTATGTTCCTGTGCGGTTGAGTCTTCAAGAACTTGTCTTTGTCCCTTTCTTCTGGAAGCCAGCGCCTGTATTCATGTCCTCCAAGTCCGAATTCAGAAACCTTTAATCCTGTTCTTCCCAAAACTCTGTATTTCATTTTTTGGAATCCTCAAATAGCAGTATAGGTTCACGGTTCGCCTTTAACTTTTAAAATGTGACATTGCATTATAGGGGTTTACAATTAAATAATTTTCCAAAGCACATCGCGCGCGACCCGAAACAAAATTGAGAGACTTCATTCCTAGAGACTTAGGCTACCCCTACACGGACACACACCAAAACCCGAAACACCCACATTTTATTTTCTCCTTTTTTAGGTTCAACAATACAATTAACAATAAACACCCGAAATTGAAACGCGCGCGCATATTAAAAATTAAAAATAAAACATGCTTAAACGGTGATAAACTGTTTTTCGTAGCATTTTTCACAGATGTGCTCAATAGTATTGTCCCTGCGTCGTTTAGTTACTCTACTGAAGTAAACATTGCCAACTTCAATGACTGTACCACACTTAGAACACCTCATTATTTTGCGTCCAAAATTTCCACTAATTGTTCTTTGATGCTTAAACAATGCTGAACCCCTAAAAAATTTAACTAGGTTTCATTTAAAAAAGGACATGGTTAATCAATTTTGTATTTTTTCGTAATAACAAAAAAGCTAAGTATTTCCTTACAAATACACTGTTATTAGTCCCCAAATATGCTTGTAGACGCGTTTAGAGAACAACTTATTATCTTGCTTGGAAAAACAGAAAAAGTACTGTTTTCAACAATGAACCTCTATTAGGCTCCTAATATGAAGTGGCGGGTCGCCCTGGTTCGTCGCCCAGTTTTCGCCAGTTTCCCCAATCTCTGAACTCGTATCCGCGATCCCCTAAGCGCTGAACGTCCAAGCTTAGGTTGCTCCCTCCCGGGCCTGGCCAGGTTCGCCTGGTAAACGCGGTTAACAGCCTCCCTACGGAGGTTGCTCCATGCCCGCCAGCCTAAAGGGACGGATATTCACTGTTAGAGGACTGGGGAAGCCTGACGATCTTTGACGCCTCGCCAAGGCATTCAGCCCGTCATGTAGAGGGTTTACGGTTCAGGGGACCCCTAGCCCCCCGCCTAGACCCGCCAACAAAAACTGATACATCAGAAGATAAAAACGTTTGTTACCAAAACGAAGATGTACGTGCGGATAGTCAACGTGAGTGAAAGCTAGCGTTATCTCTGTTGGCTCAGATTTTTCTTGTTCTGTTTCAGCCCATTATTGATGCTGTAACTTGTTGCTGTTCTATTAATAGAACGAAACTGTTCTATAAATAGAGCTAATAATGGCTTTTTAGCAAAGATAATTCAGTGATCAAAAATGAAAATTGGAACAAATCTGATTTTGCTCGGACTTCTTTCGATGCTTATAGGGTCTGCTTTCGCTTCGCCTCTTCTAATTTCAGAGCTGGAAATTGGCGAAATCAAGCCATTCCTACAACCACCACCCAGTGCATTTACATCCAATATCACCAGCGAGGTGTTATATGCCAACTTTAGCATTAACCCCAATTCTGAACGAGTCACTGACCTCTCCTATTTTGTTGTCCTCAACATAACAAACAATTCTGACGAGCCTACCAATGTTACTTTTGTAGCGTTTAACGCTGAGGTACAGGATTATACCCTGCCAAAAACCAATACAGAGGGTTACTCAAAAAGTGAGGCTTGGCTCATGTGGACGGCAAAAGAAGCATGGGTAGACAGTGAACATTACAATCTGACGTGGGTTCCTAACAAAGTAGGCTTTGATTACGAAGGTGATCCAGAGCTTGAAGGAGAGTGGATAGAAGGAGTGAAAATCCACGAAGGCTACGTCAACGACGATTTAGCTTACACACGCATAAACATGAACGGCACATGGGTAGATGTAACTGGCAGAATCGTAGTAACACGTCCAAACGGATGGCCACCACCCGCAGAACATGCGATGGATGCAGTAATCATTTCTGACATCAGAAGTCTTATCCATGAATCATCATTTAATGGTCCCGGAAGTGACAGCCCGTCGATCCAAAGACCACCGAAGGGTACGCCTGAAGCATTCAATGAAATTTGGGCTCCTCATCAGTCACGACTAATTGCGGTATCAGCCGCACGACCTGTCCGAAGCACATACTTTGAGCCTGAAAAACTTGAAAAGTTGAAGACAGAAAAAATCTTGTTCAACACAATAATTCAAACTTCGGTAACAGTTGACAATTGGACGGATTCCGTCGTCTCAAGGGAAAGCATACAAGTTTTCGTAGATTCAACAGATGACGTATATTTATACAGTGTATTGCCTGAGGATCAAGTATTCACATTGGACGCTTTTGGCGTGGAAGTATTCATTGAACCGAGGAACTAGGCTTGACCAGTGCAGACAGTCAGGAGCCTGAAGGCACAACACTGAATGTGTACTCGTACGTGGTCAAAAGGGGCAAACCCGTAGGTCCACGGGAAGTCATGAGAGGCGCAAACCTCAGCAGCCCAAGCGTAGCATACTGGCACCTCCAAAAACTCGAAAACTCGGGGCTACTGCAGAAAAACGAAGCTGGCGAATACATAGTCAAAGAAAAAACAGGCATCAGCGGACACAT
>Ga0307422_1000943_pt1 | contig 15485 bp, 6 predicted proteins | sample SalMarWE160290MG_FD_202153 | JGI IMG/M metagenome (GOLD analysis project Ga0307422, IMG submission 202153) | Salt marsh sediment microbial communities from the Plum Island Ecosystem LTER, Massachusetts, United States - WE1602-90 | ecosystem: Environmental > Aquatic > Marine > Intertidal zone >...
TTTTTGGGATTTGGGGGATGGGATTAAATTTTGGTTTTGGATTCTTGACTCAAGACCCCAGACATTTAATTTACCTTTCTGTAAATTAAATGCCGGAGGAGGGATTTGAACCCACAAGTCCTTTAAGAAGCCTTGCTACTACCATAAAAGTTATATTATCCTTATTTTATAAGCCTTTAACCTTAATTACATAAATCTCAATGAATAACTTATTTCTCTGATTTCTGACTATTCTGGTCACAATATGGTCACAAAATTAACTTAACAAAAGAACAATAAACGCCGGTTACCATCCCGTAAAATCTGTAATCCTTAATATCAAAATACTCCTATCGTAATAATTTTCGAGAGATTACAACAGATAGATATGCCACAAATAGAATGCCAAAGAACCCTTCAATACTTGATATTATACGCACCTTCGCACACCCTGGGTACACGTCCCCATACCCAATAGTTAAAAAGGTGATAGCACTATGATACATTGAATAACCTAATTTTGCAATTGGCTTTAGACTATCAGATTCCAACACCTTTCCCTTAATATTGAAATTATTACCAGACAAAAAATATATCATCGAAAAAGTAAACCATGTAGATATCATTGCAAAAATTAATTTCAAAGGATTAGTTGCGTAGTCTGCGCCCAAAAATTCATAAAACAACCATTTAAAAGTAAAATTGGGGAGTTTTTTGATTTTTTTAAACATCGATTGTCCTGGAATAAAACCTGCATCCCCTCTTAATTTATGTTTCATAACCAGCATCTGTGTTTTATCAGCATCGGAAGGTTGGCCAATCTTAATGAAATTTTCTTTCATTAGTTGAAACTGAGCCCCTTTTTCCGTATGGTTTGTAGGTTGATTGTTTATGGCGTCTGCCAACTTGAAATCTTCATATTTTAAATAAATCTTACCTTCTACAATAGTATTGATGAAAATTATTGAATTAACTTTAGAATCAATAAGGTTAATATCCCCCTGTAATATTGACAGAGAAAAATCAATAATATCTGCCTGCACGAATCGCATATCCCAAAGTGTTTTCAATTTTAAATTTTTAAAAACAACCTTACCCTCTCCAAAGGTTGCACCCGCGAAGGAAGTTATCGCAACTCTAAAGGTTGCACCCTCGAAGGAAACATTTCCTCTTTCGAAAGTTGCAAGTTCAAAGGAAGTATAACCACTTCCAAAGATAGCAAGCTCAAATGAAGTATTCCCTTCTTCAAAGGTTGCATTAGGGAAGTAAACATCTTCTTTTTCGAAAGTTGCACGGTAGAAATTAGCACCTCCTGCAAAAAATGCCCCTCCTGCTTCAATTCCTTTAAGTGGCACCGGATCATCATCTTTCATCCTTTCTCTCTGCCTGTACTCATCAAGAGAAAAACCCTGTACATATTTATCTTTTAAATCTATTATCTCCCCATTCTTTATCCACTCGTAAATTTTTTCTTTTTCAACTACCTCAAATGTCTTTTTTTTCTCTCTCTCTCTTTTCTCCGAATACCAGAAACCTTTACTACCCTTAGTAGCGGTTATCGTTACCTTCGTTCGATCCTTATTAAACTTCTTTTTATATTTCATAACTTAAAACTTACGCATTTATAAAAACTTGTCAAGAAACAAAAATTTTTAAGTAGAATTCCCGACTATCAATATCAATTTTACACCTGTAAGATCGGCACAGATTTTTAAAATTTTGCATAATTGGCATATTGTTTTTTTGCATGTTTTTAGCCATAAAAGAGAAATTCCCGGCGAATTTAACCTATTGATGAAAATCTGCAAAAAAATATTTTTCGAATTTTATTCTATATCAATAACTTAATTCTTAAGAGTGCAAAATATTACACCTTTTTCCGGGTAGTATTTTCATAATTAGTGAAAGATTTTCTTCATAGTAGAGAACATCGAATAAAATCAATTATCAAAACTTTAGTTGAAATTCCCGAATTCTATTAAAAAACAGAAAAAAAGGAGGTGAAAAATGTTACTGTATTTGCTAAGTCTTTTCTGATGTAAGAATTTCTTAGGGTAGGTTACCGATAAATCGAACGAAACGTCAATGTAAAAGTTAAAAACAATAAGAAGGAGTGTTGCTATGCCTAATATAAAATATTATAAAGTGTCTGAAGCAGCAGAAATAGCTCAAATAGCTAATAAAACTTTATATGGTTTAGTAAAAGAAAAAAAGGTTCCGTACGTAAAAATTGGGGGCTCAATACGTATCCCCATCGAACGTTTTCAAAACTGGCTTGCATCTAGGACAGTTGACCCCATAGAATAGCTGAGCCGATATCCCTTTAAATTAGTTAAAAGATTTAGTTTTTAAAAGTTTAAGATATAAGATTCCTTTAAAGGGATTTTCCAAAAAAAATAATTGATTGAAAAAAGAAGAAGTACTTGCACAAAGGTACGCGGCTGCTTTTAGTCAACGTCAAAGAAAATTCTAAATCTAAAAGCAAAAGAAGACGCATCAGATAGTTTCTACAGCGTTACACTGAGGCAAACTTCTTATTCCCATATAAAAAATAAAATTTTAAACAAGAGGCATTTACGCCTCTTACTTATGGAGGAAAAAACATGATAAATAAAATAAAAAAACCGTATGATTTTGCGATATCATATCTAAATTCGAATTTATCAATAATCCCGATAAATCCTAGATCAAAAAACCCAACAATTAATTGGAAAGAATATCAAGAACGGATACCATCTAAGGATGAAGTTGAACACTGGTTTAAAGATAATACAGACACAAATATTGCGATAGTAACTGGCACAATTAGCAATAATCTTGTAGTAATAGATTTCGATAATATAGACATATATCAAGATTGGATTAACTCACATAAAGAAATTGACGAAAGCACTTGGATTGTTAAAACGGGAAAAGGTTACCATGTGTACTTACGGCTTACAGGTAAAGTCCCTCGAAAATTCAAATTTAACGGAGGTGACGTACAAGGTAATGGTGCCTATGTTCTAGGTCCTCCCTCAGTGCATCCAGATGGGGAACTATACAATTTTATAAGTAAACCCGAGAAAATTTTTGAGATCGAGAATCTAGAACAAATCAATATATACCCCAAGAACATAAGTAATCAAAGGGACTGGGCGGAAAAAGCCTCAAAGGGGGTACCGGAAAATTACAGGAATGATACTGGAATTAGATTGGCAGGCCTTTGGAGAAGTCGAGGAGACTCCGAAAATGCCATTCTCGGAAAACTGATAGATTGGAACAAAAAAAACGAACCGCCTTTGGCAGAAGAGGATTTGAAATCAATTGCAAAATCTGCTGCCAAATACAAAAAAGGGAAGAAATTAAGTCATAAAGAAAGACTCCTGCATTATGTTTTAGAAAGCGGAATAACTTTTTTTCACGACCAGATCGGAGAACCCTTTGCCTCTTTTACTACCGAAAATCATAGAGAGATAATTAACATAGACTCAAAAAAGTTTGATCTTTGGCTCTCTCACATTTTTCTTGAGAAAGAAAATACAGTCATAAATTCAGGCACTAAAAAAGCAGTAAAAGATATCCTCTCGGCAAAAGCCATCTTCGAAGGACAAGAAAAGAAACTGTGGAATAGGATCGCAGAATATAACGGTAGTTTCTGGTATGATCTGGCTGACAAGAAATGTAGAGCTGTAAAAATAGACAAGTCAGGATGGAAACTTATTGAGAATCCTCCTGCCTTATTTGTTAGATACTCTCACCAATCTTCTCAAGTCATACCCAACCATGTTGAAAATCCTTCCGATTTCCTGGAAGAAATTTTTAAATTTATCAACATTACGGATAGATACAATAGACTCTTATTAAAAGTTTATCTTATATCAACATTTATCCCTGATTTTCCTCACCCTATTCTTGTATTGAATGGAGATAAAGGCTCGGGCAAAACATTTAGTTTTAAACTTTTAAAAATGCTAATTGACCCCAGCCAAGTAGAAGTTTCCCCTTTACAAAAAGATATATCCGAAACAATCCAAATTTTATATCATCATTGGATTTCCTACTTTGACAATATTTCATCAATTCCAATATCGGCACAAGATGCTCTATGTCGTGGTTGCACCGGAGAGGCTTTTTCAAAAAGAAAGTTATTTACAGATCAAGGAGATATAATTTTTAAATTTCAGCGTTGTATTGGTTTGAATGGAATAGACCTAAGTCTTAACCGCTCTGATTTAATGGATAGATCTATTATTTTCGATTTGGAACGTTTCGAAAGAACAAAACCGGAGAAGATTCTTATAGAAGAGTTTAAAAAAATAAAACCTGAAATTCTCGGAGCTATCTTTACAATATTGAACAAAGCAATCTCTTACCACAAAAAAACCATATCCACTACCTCCGAATTCAGAATGGCTGATTTTGCTCATTGGGGATTAGCTATCACTAATGTTTTAGGTTTCAAAGAAGAATATTTCTTAAAAGCTTATAGAAATCAGGTAAAAAGAAACGTTTCTTACTCATTATATATAAATCCCTTAGGCCAAGCAATTCTCTCTTTTGTTAATAAAAATATTCAAGAGGAAAAAGAGTGGAAAGGAACTCCAACGGAACTTTATGATGCACTTAACATTATTGTCAACGAAGAGAAAATTGATACCAATTCTACACTTTTCCCAAGTGGTACCAACTGGATGTGGAGACGACTAAAAGAAATTAAAGTAGACTTACAACAAACTGGTATTATTGTAAAACATATTCATTCTGGCAAACAACGAGAAATAACCATATCAATTTTGGGCAAAGAAAACAAAAAATAGAATAAATCCTTAATATACATAAAGGAATCATCTAATCATACAGCTTGTCAGATACATTGAACCAAGTTTTATCAAAAAAAAAACCATACAGCATATACAGTATTAACAGCATTTTTCTATTTTCTCTTTTATTTAATTTAACTTTTTGTTTGGTGTAAAAAAACTGAACTACAAAACATATATAGAGAATAAGTAATTATACTGTTAGTGGTGTATATGCTGTTAACTGGTAATCTTTTAATATGTTAGAAAAATTCTAAACACAAAAAATCATCTCCTTTCTCCTCTCTCTATTAGTCTTTTCTAGAAAAAAACTGAGTACCGTACCGATTACAATAGTTATTATCATCAAAATCATTAACCCCAATCACTATTTTCATATGAAAAAAAGATTGTTGTATGGTGATACAGATGAAAACTCTTTGTATCATATTCATTTACAAATGTTTACACTTTTATGATTGAATTAAATGAAAATGATGAATAAAATATTTTTTAATGATAAACGAGAAAATTTCATAAAAAAGCTGGTGAAAACGCTGATGAAAGTGGATGATATTTTTACCAAAAAGATGAATTTTTACCGAAAATAATTCATATTCATATAAAAGCCAAGAATATTTCTTCGATCTGCCCCAATCAAAGATGCGCTCAACCGAACTAACATTCAATTTAAGAGTAAAAAAACAAATATAATCAACTTAAACATGGTATAATATTGTTTTTACCTCGCCTCTTTAACTTTATTTTGTTGAAAGTGTGTAGGCAACCTCAATAGAGTCAATTCCTTGACATTCAAATCTAAGTCTATCAAGAATAAACAATAAAAGAATAAAAACAAAGCAAAAACTCAACCATCCTAAATATTGCATTTTATCTAGAATACTGAAGTTGACAAAGAGATAAAACTACATAACCTTAATAATAAACATTTGATGGTTTTAACTGCTGTTTTCGTTAAAGGTTAGAAAAATAATGAATAAAAAAATAAAAAATGGATAATATATCAGAAATATCATCGTTTTTAGAAACTCCTCCTATTACCCCTGTTTTAGCACCCCCTGTAATAACAAAACTTCAAGAGCTTCCTTTCGAGGAATTATCTTGGGAATCATTTGAGAAGTTATGTTATCGTATTGCAAAAACAGAGGCAGATATTGAGTTCTGTCACCTTTATGGAAAGCCTGGACAGAAACAACATGGAATTGATCTTTTTGCTAGAGTCCACCGTAAGAAAACATACAGAGTTTATCAGTGTAAAAGAGAGAAAAAATTTTATCCTTATAAGATCAAAAAAGCAGTTACAAAATTCTTGGAAGGTGATTGGGCTGATAAAACAGATACTTTTATACTATGCACTCAGGAATCGTTGGGCATCACGAAACGCTTAGAAGAAATTGAAGAACAAAGAAAACGTTTAAGAGAAAAAAAGATTAAATTTGAAACCTGGGATAAGGAGGAATTATCTGATAAACTTAAGAAAAAACCTGCTCTAGTTGACGACTTTTTTGGACGAGAATATGTTAAAGTTTTTAATGGTGATGATGTCGCCGAATCTCTCAAACCACGATTAGACGCTTACCAAATCGGAGTTTTACGAGAAAGGTTAAAGATTTTTTATGATCATGTTTTTTCGAAACATGACCAAGGTATTCCAATTGTTAACATAAGAACAATGGAATCAATATCTCTTCACGAGAGATATGTGATCCCGAGTATAGTCGAAATGCGTGAAATAGATAAAGCAAACGAAGATGAAAATAACGAGGCGATTTCACGAAAATCTAGTAGGGAAAATGAGAGGAGATTAGATTCTGAGTCATTTCCTAGAGAAAGCTTATACTCGAGCGAACAAAGCCAAAGCGATACCATTTACGAAATGCAAGAAAATATAAGCGAATGGCTTGCCAAATCTCAAAGAAGTATAGTTGTTGGTGAATCAGGAAGTGGAAAAAGTTCATTGTTACGTTATTTAGCCCTAGATTTACTTATGGATGAACCAAATTTATTAACTTCAGCGAAGAAATGGGGAGAATTTCTGCCTCTATGGATACCTTTTGGCTATTGGACTAAGATTATAGAAGATTCCTCAAATTCAGACGGTTCGCTTAAAAATCTTTTTAAAAGTTGGTTAACGAACTTTGGTGAAGAAGAATTATGGGACCTTTTTAAACCAGCTTTAGATGACGATCGTATATTACTTTTAGTTGACGGATTGGATGAAGGAACAAGCGAGAGCGCGACCTCTATTGCATTAGATCGCCTTCTAGTATTTATAGAACAGCGTAATATTCCAGCTATACTAACAAGTAGACCCCATGATTTTATTAAACTTAGAATGAAATTAACCGGGTGGCATACTGGGGAATTATCCTCCTTTTCGAATTCTCAACAGCGTAAATTAGCTTATATTTGGTTTCTTCAATGGATATTAGGGACTAGTAGTAGGTCTTCTCAAGAGAATCCGAGGTTAGAGAGAAAAGCGAAAAGAGAAGCAGAGTCCTTTATAAATGAATTACAACGTTCTGCAGATCTACGTGGATTAGCTAAAGTTCCACTTCTTCTAATTCTTTTAATATATTTACGAATAAAGGGTATCCGCCTTCCAGAAAATAGATTTAAGGTATATGATTCTTTGGTTGATCATATTTTGGAACATCAAAAGAGAAGAAAATACGCAGCATCAATTACATCTAAGATTCTACCTGCATTCAGCGATAGAGAGGTTAAACTTATTTTTTCACATCTGGCTTTCTATATTCAAGAAAATCATCCTGAAGGTTTGATTTTTGAAAATAAAGCCGTTAAAATTATCCAATCGTATTTACAAGACAACAAAATCGGTTTTGGACTTGATTATTCAAAGGCAAGACATTTAAGCCGAGATATCTGTGATATAGGACAAGAGGTGCTAGCTTTGCTAGTAAAGTTTTCTCCAAATCAGTTTCGATTTTTTCACAGGGTACTTCAACAATATCTTGCAGCCAACTATCTATCCAGTTTACCACGGAATGAACAGATAAAGGTGTTAAAGAAAAGGTGCTGTGAATCTCAGTGGCGAGAAGTTCTCCTCGGGCTTTTCTTTTTAACTCGTAGACCGGAAGATATTCATAATTTTATAACCAAAATTCAAAAAAAACAAAGTAACGAAGTGGATGAGTGTTACATAGAACTGTTATTAAGTGAGATAGTTTTTGGTGATTTTAATTGCCCTTTACCGTTAACACAAAATTTAACTTCAAAGATTTTCGATACTATTGAGACGAGTTACTGGTTTCCTCATCGAGAACGTTTATTGGAAACTGTAATAAATGGTCTACATACTCCTAGAGTAGCGGATATTGTTAAAGAGAAACTTTTTGAATGGTTCCCAAGTAGAGGGAAATGGCGCTATTATATATATAAGGCAATGGATGTATGGCCTAAGAACAACGAATTGAAAGATTTATTATGGCGTGTTGTACATGGTGAAGAAGTAATTAATCAACGCGCTGCTGCTAAAATATTGGCACTTAAATGGGGCGATAATAGAAAGATAGGGGAAAAGTTTTTTTCTTTAGTGCAAAGTGCTCATAATGCCGATACACGGGCTGTAGCTTTAGAAGCCCTTATAGAAGGTTGGATACACTCTAAGAATACTCATTCACTTATAAATGAGGCCGAACAATCAACTTCCAAACAACTTCAACTTGTTAGCATAATAGGAAAAATCGCACTTAATAAACAAAAGAATGAAGATTTCGATAAATTAATTTATTTGCTTAACGATGTGCATTGGCCTTGGATAGATCAGCATATGGTAGATTTAATCCTAAAAGGTTGGCCGAAATCAGAATATGTAAAAAATAAACTTTTGAAAAGTTCTATTCAATCATACAGCTTTTTCGAAGAAAAGATGCACAGGATTTTGCTGGGAGAATATCCTCAAGATAAAGAAGTAGGAAATTTTTATGCAAAAAAAATAGAGTCGAAGGAATTCCCTTTTTCGTTTAATTTATACAATTGGCGTCTTTTAGGTCAAAATTTTCAAGGACACAAAGAGTTGATTCGAGTTATTGATAAATGGATACCAGAACAAAAGTCTCGTGAGCCAGAGATTTCGTTTGCTGCATTAGTGGGGCGTACAAAGGCTTCAAAGGACGTATTAATTAATCATTTGAATAATTCTAGTATACCCTTTTGGTCTGCAGAATCTCTTCTGGAAGGATGGGGAATGAAGGATAAAAAGGTATCAGAAAATCTTATACGTATATTTAAGGGGTCCAATGATAGAGCAGAGCTCATTTCCTACTTGTTTCCAAAAATGATTAAGAATAAGGATGAATGTTTAACAAGACTCCTGGAACTTTTGGGAGACCGTACTTGCACCCGACCTGATTTTGTTTTAGATGGAATATTACAATGTGATATAAGTAGCATTAGCGAAGAAATAGTAACTATAGCTCTTAGAAGAATCTCGAATGATGAGTATAAAAATTTTTATGAAGGGAAATTTATAAATCAACTGATAGAGAATTTCAATAATGATAATCGAGTATACGATTTTACACTTGATTTGATAGATGACCGAAAAGGAATGAAATACTTCTCAACTATTGCAAGGGCATATTCTGATGATCCAAAAATTAGGCACAAGGTTATCAAAAGAGTTTGTCCCTTACCCACAAATTTAAGGAATAGAATCGCAATGCGATTAAGCGAAGGGGTAGGTGACGACCAATTTGCTTTATCAATATTGAGTTTGTACGATCATGAAGAAGATCCAAGTGTTAAGACTTTAGCTTCAATCGGGTATCATGAAAGATTAATATCAACCGGTGCCGATACGAAAAATGCTAAAGATTATTTGTCTAAGACTATCTGTTGTTACGGAAGGGATTACGAAGCTCGTAGGCAAGCGGCTTTTTGCGGTTTAACCATTCTAAATAAACTTAATATAATGTTAGAAGCAGAAGAAAGGATAGGCGAAGAGAAACGTTGCACCGTAGATATTCATGATAAAACAATGCTTAATCCTCCTTTTTTAAAGCTCATTATAGATAATTGGGAATATATTAAAAAAACCTTCGGGGAAGAATTTTTCTTTCGTTTAATGGGAAAAGAGCCAAACCGTAATAGATTTTGGAATACTGTTGCAATTTTTGCTGATCAACCTCCGATTGTTCAAAAAGAAATGATAGACTTCTTAACTGGCAAAGAATCCGAAATAGTTGATTCGGAAATCCTGAAATTAATAGCTAGAATTCGGCCTCGGAGTAAAATTCTTCAAGATTACTGTATAGAAGCTTTTAAAAAAAATATTTATCCATTACCTTTATTAGCTGCCGATATTATTGGAAAACATTTTGGAGGAACTGAGGTACTTAATTATATCTTACCAGCAAAAATAGAAATGCCAATTTCCGGCAAAGTCTTTATAGCTCTAAATAGAGGTTGGCCAGAAAGCGAAGAGTTTGACACGATAAGAAATTTAATGAAAAATGCCCGAAAAATACCTCACTCGGCTTATATGGACTTTATATGTAGAGAGGCTCCTCCACAAAAAGTCTTTAATGAACTTGTAGAAAAATATTCTACTCCTAAAGATTGGCATTTTCGGTTTGTTGAAGTTAGTTTGTTCCCTTTGGTTGAGCGTATTAGAGCGGACAATGAATTGTCCGAACTCATCTTAAATAAACTCAATAATAATCCAACAGTTTTCCAAAAAATTAACTATTCTAAGATCTTAAGCTTGGCACGTGGATTATCCACCCCACTGCTAAATTGGTGTATTAAAGAGATAAATTGGCAGCTAGATGGAAAAAGAATACCTGAAGATGGATTTGATTTGTCAAAGGGTAAGTTAAGGCCAGTAGTACACTCTTTATTGGATATTGTTTATTCTTGATAAACTTAACGACAGGGCCAAGATAAAGAGAAAAGCTTTGACTCCAAGTAATAAATAAAAAAAATATCTTTCAATATGAACAGCTGTATCGAAGTGAAAATACCTGCCCATTCCGTACAAACTTCTAATTCTCCGCCTGACCTTTGAAAATACTATCTTTCAGACAACATAAAAGCGACTCTGCCATCCCACCCATACGGCTTGCCGCCCGCAACGCGGGCTGCCTTTGGCTTGTGGGCGCAAGCGCAAGCCGTCTTACTCAACCCCAAATACGACCGAAGCCTCTTTGAGGCTTCCCTTTATGTTTTTTTTGGATTGTTCTTCTTTTTATAATAACTTAAAAAGATAATGTCAAAAATTAAGGCACTGTTCCTATACTGTAGTTGCTGTCTGAAGGCGTTGACAAAGTTTTTCTACGTTGTATAATCATCAAAAGCTTAGTTACAAAGGAGGAACAAATGAAAAAATTTCTTGTTATAGCGTCTTTACTTTTAGCAAGTTACTCTCTTTACGCACTCGACCAAGAAGAGAAAGCAAAAAAATCTGATAACATCGTGGTAATCGAAACAGACTTCGGCGAAATTCAAATTGGTTTATTTCGTGATGCAGCTCCCTTAAATGTTGATAATATAGTCAAACTGGTTAAGAGAGATTTTTATAATGGTACGACCTTTCATAGAGTTATCCCAGACTTTGTCATTCAGGGGGGAGATCCGTTAACAAAAGATAAAAATCCTTCTAACGACGGCACGGGAGGCCCGGGATACTACGTTAAGGACGAATATTCAAAAGATCTAAAACACTTAATAGGCACAGTCGCACTCGCAAAAGCCGTAGACGACCGGAACGGCTCGCAGTTTTATATATGTCTAAAAACACTAAACTTTCTTGACGGCAAATACACAATTGTCGGGCAGGTTATAAAGGGAATGGATGTGGTAAAAGAAATCGCCAAGGTAAAAACAGGCAAAAATGACCGCCCAATCGAGAACGTAACCATGAAAATAGTATACATGAAAGAAAAAGAGGCAAACAAAACTAAGACTGCAGACAGAACTAAGACAGAAGAACCAAAGGAAACAGAATATTCTAGTAAAGGACAGATAGATGTGGATATGTATATCCCTAGGACCGAAAAATCTAACCCAAAAGATATAGCGGTAGTGGTTGGAATTCGCGATTACAGCAATCCAAATATTCCCGATGTCGATTACGCCCTAAATGATGCAAGTATAATGAAAGAATATCTAAAAAATATTCTAGGTTATAGTGAAGAGAATATAATTTATCTTGAAAATCCTTCCAAGGGTGAATTGGAAACAGTATTCGGAACCCATTCCAATCCGAAAGGCAAGCTTTATAATTATGTAAGACCGGGAGAGTCGAATATATTCGTATATTATTCAGGTCATGGGGCACCTGATATAGATGAGAAAAAGGCATACCTTGTTCCCTACGACGGAGACCCATCCTATATCAGCGTAAACGGTTTTCCACTCAATATTCTCTTCGAGAATATCTCTGCTATACCTGCTAGGGGAAAAACCATTGTAATTGATGCCTGTTTTTCAGGCAACACCCCAAAAGGAATGCTTATGAAAGGAGTTTCTCCTTTAACTGTAATTCCTGTAATAAGCAAAGGATATGAGGGTCTGAATGTAATCACTGCAGGGAAGGAAGGAGAAGTTGCAGGATGGTATTCAGAAAAACACCACGGAATCTTTACTTATTTCTTTCTAAAGGGAATACGGGGAGAGGCGGATGTAAACAACGACAGGGTTCTTACTCTCGGGGAATTGGCTGATTATCTTGAAGAAAACGTCCCCTATTATTCAAGAAGGCTTCACGGTATAGAGCAGCATCCGGTTTTTACCGGAAAGAGAGAAGAAGTTATAGTGAAATGGTAAAAGCCACAAATTTCAATTATAGAAGTGGCTCCCCAAACACTAAAAGGGACTGAGAGTCTATTTCATATTAGAGTAAACAGCGTGCTCTTATACAGTCTTTTTACCCATTTATATAGAAATCTACTTTTTGGATATCAAATTGAACTGTTCCCAGATTATGAATAAAATCCCAGAGTTCACTGTCTGTAAAAGTTACATAGTTCTGCCTTCCAAAAGCAGGAATATCTACCTTATCTTTTGAAACGATAATGTATATCGTATTATAACCTCCAGGTGGTTCAACAGTAAAACAGGAATTTTCCGGATAAATAACTTCGTCTTTTATAAAATTGTTCTTTTCAAATTTGTTTGGAAACAGAAGCCGCGGCTCTTTCGTTGATAAATCGTATCCTATAATATATAGATATGTCGGTTCCTCGACAAAGATTTTTATCCTTATTCTATCTTTTAAATTGAATACGGAAGATTTATAATCATTCCCGTAAACATCCACAATTGAAGGTCGTTTTTTCATAATAATCGCAGGGCTTTCCAGGTTATCAAGTCTTACCATAGGATCTCCGGTTCTCTCTATTAATTCCAGTAAGGTCTGAACTTCGGTTTTAAGGGCTTTACCATCCTCATTTTCTATCCCGGCAAGCATCCTTACCGCTGTTCTGAGCTCTAACTTTGCTCTATAAGGATACCTGCTTTGAGTCTCCTTGGCATTGTCAACTTTTTCCTGCGCTTTATTAATCATTTTGAGTTCATATTTCTTTCTTCTCTCTCGTGCTCTTTTTATCTCCCCGGGCGGAATTCTGAGTAGTACGTAAGCTCGATATAAGGTTTCTCCATTTTTGTTTATCCTCTCTATATGCTCATCTACAATTGTTAAACCTTCAATGAAGGCGGTTCCCTCCGCTTGGGTCATGCTTTTCGTATAAACCTCAAGACTTTTATCTTTTTCTTCCACTGATTCAAGGAATTCAGATTTTATCCGTACTCCTATTTCGTTTACTATTTTATTAATTGCATCCTTCCTTGCGGATTCATAACTATCTTTCTGTTCGAGAGATAAAATTCCAACACCTACATATTGATTTTGTCCCACAGATCCACCCTCTCTCCACCACTCCGACCTTTTAGCGTTTTTAGAGGCACAATTACCCAGTAATAATAAAAAAGTTAATATTAATAGAATTTTTGATTTCATGTAGCTATTTTAGCCAAAAAAAATCTTATGTCAAGGAATAAGTTAGTATTTACACGACTTGGAAACCGCTCTTGCAAACGCCTAACCATCCTCCCACCCAGTAGGTTTTTCACAATCTTGATTTCTTCTTCTTGACAAGAATATCTATTTTATTATCATTATAATGAATAGTGGGGTTTATTTAGAACCCTTAGTATCGACGAATATATTGATCTTGTGGGTCAGGTATATAAGGGAAAAGACGATTATAAAAGGATTGTTGCCTGTATAAATGAAGCGATAGATAATGGTTTAAATAATTGTGATTCGTATCTATAATTACTCATGCATATTATAAAAATGGAAAGATAAAAACGTCAGACAGTTGGTTGAAGAAACGGGATGAATATTAGAAAGCAAGTAACAAAAGATGTCTTTAAACGACTGAAAAGGATAAAATCAGGGTTGGCATATTCGATAAAGGATATATAAAAAACGGACGTAAAAATATATAAAGAACCACAAAAGGGGGAAATATGAAAAAGTTTTTGTTTTTTGCATCTTTAGTTGTTCTTTTGGGGATTAGTTTTGTCAGTTACGGTTCAGCTGAAGAAACAGGTGGAAATATTCACTTAAAGCAAGGAAGGTTTGATAGGGCTATTGAGCAGTTTGAAGAAGCCTTAGCGAAATATCCAGATGGTTTCGGTCCTTTAGTTTCCTTGGCAACATCTTACTATATGAAGAAGGAATTTAAGAAAGCCGTGGATTATCTTGAGTGGGCAATCGAGAGGGACAAAAAAGGCGCCGAAGATAAAATTAAGTTTTACGAAGATTTGTTGAATACTAAATACTTAAAATGGCAGATTTATTACAATGGTACCGTAGAATATTTTAAGGATAATCAGGGAAAAGCGATCGGTTTAGGTAAAAAATCTCTTGAGGTTGAGAATTCTGAGAAAGTATCCCAGAGCTACAACTTGCTGGCGAGTTTAATGTTTAATATGAACAAGGTGGAAGAGGCGAAAAATTTTCTCACCAGAGCGATTGAAGCCGACAAGAATAATGTTGAGGCTTATATGACAATGGGTCATTATTATCTTGTTGAAGGAGATACAGATAAAGCTCTTAAATACTTTAATGAAGTTTTGAAAATAAATTCCTCGAAGGTTGAAGTTTATGAGTTGATTGGACAGGCATATTTGCTTAAAAAAGAATATGGCAAAGCCGTAAAATCGCTTGAGAAGGCTTTATTGATTACAGGTAAAAGTCCGACAATTCTTTATAATCTTATGTTTGCGCATTATGAAACCAAGAACTACGATTTAGCAATAAATAAAGGAAAGGAAGTATTGGCGCTTGGGAATGTAGAACCTTCGGTACTGACCAGTGTTTACAATCTAATGGGTCAAATATATCAGGAGAAGGGAGATTACAAGAGTGTTATCGCCGTTGTTAAGGAAGCGATAGAAAAAGGTATGAATAATTGTGATTCGTATTCACTAATCGCTAATGCATATTATAAATTAGGGGATGCAAAGGGCTCCAATAGTTGGTCAAATAAATGGGAGGAATGCAATCAAAAATTAAGGGTAGAAACAGAAAGTATTTCAAAGAAAAAGGAAACAGAATATTCTAGTAAAGGACAGATAGATGTGGATATGTATATCCCTAGGACCGAAAAATCTAACCCAAAAGATATAGCGGTAGTGGTTGGAATTCGCGATTACAGCAATCCAAATATT
>Ga0307422_1000944_pt1 | contig 15482 bp, 14 predicted proteins | sample SalMarWE160290MG_FD_202153 | JGI IMG/M metagenome (GOLD analysis project Ga0307422, IMG submission 202153) | Salt marsh sediment microbial communities from the Plum Island Ecosystem LTER, Massachusetts, United States - WE1602-90 | ecosystem: Environmental > Aquatic > Marine > Intertidal zone >...
CTAAAATATCCAGAAAAGCTGTTGTTGAACAAATTATAGCAAAGCTCAGCAAGGAAGAAATAAGGGCAATATTATTAAAGATGGACAATCATCTGAACAGTCTGGATGGTTATGAAAAATCAACCTATCAATTATATTCGAAAGAAACTTACGAACAAATACAGGCAATTAGCCGGTAAGACAGTAGCTCACCTATTATAGGGTCTGCTGAAAACATGCAGACTTTATGGACAGACACATGACCGGTTAAACATTTTGCCCACTTTATAGACAAACTCTAATTACACCAGGTAATCCCCATTCGCTTCCGGTTGGTATTCAATTTTTTCAATAGTAATCTCCACCTTAGCTTTAGGGGCTTCAAACAATACAGAATCACCAACTTTGTAGCCCAGTAAAGCACTACCCAAAGGAGAAAAAACCGAAACATAGCCTTTTTTAAAATCAGCCTCCTTAGGATATACAATCTTAACTGTCATAGTCTGCTTAGTTGCATTATTGAATACCTGTACCACCGAGTTCATAGTAACAAATTCAGGTGTAATTTTTTTAGAATCGATTTTTTCAGCACGTTTTATTTCATTCGCCAGCACTTCAAGGTTTTTAAGTTCAGCACTTTTCCCCATTCTCGCTGTTTCAATAAGTTTATTTAATCTTATATAATCCAGTTCTGTTATTAATATCTTCTCTTCCATATCTTTGTTTTTTATGGTCATTACTATAAATAAGAATGATTACCGGTATTATTAAAATCAAAAATGCGATTTCAACGATTTATGAATTAATCTATAAATAGCTTATTTGCTTTTCGGGCTGAAAAATCAATTTTTCGATTTGTATTTTTAAATATGTTTTATTATTCTTTATAAATACAATATCCTTTTCTTTCCTGCCCAGAATAGCAATGCCAATCGGACTATATACCGAAATATCATTTTCACCTTTAACATCCTGGGGAAGCACAATTTTAACCAGTTGTTTGTGCGTTTTTTCACTTACAAGAATTATTTCGGAATTCAAAGTTACCACGTTACCGGGAATGTTATATGAATCGTACTTTTTACTGGTTGCTGCCAATAAATATATCTGGTGCAGACGTGAAGGAGCTATATGTTTTTTTTTAATATCATCTGTAATCAGATTGATAAGGCGGCTGTAATCTTTGTTTGTTAAATACCTGTCTAACGATATTTTATTATTATCCTCTCCCATTGTATTTCTTTATTAATAATCCGGTACATAAAAATCGTATCCGATTTTATAATCATCGGATACGATATAAAATTACAATTATTTTTTAAATTTATCTATTAATTAAGATGAGTTATATCACCATTTTAAATGCTTGTGATACGTAATCTGTATTATTCATACGTCAGGTTCGGGGCAGATGCAAGGCGTCGGAAGCTGAAGCTGTAGTAACCCGCCGCGAAGCTTTCGCAGATTGTCGTTTATTATATATAAGCATTAATATTTATTTTTGTTAAAATGTTTTAAATCATATGGAGAGTAAATACAAAATAATAAGGCAGCTAATAGATTTATGGGAAGTGTACGAAAATGAAGAATTTGAAGAACACAATCTTTTAAAATTTTCGGAGTGGATGGCAACCCAAATCAAAGAGAATTCTATTGTCAATACAAAATATGAGACAAAATATGATCAAAATTTAAGGTCAGAAAGAGAACTATATTTAAGCAAACTGGAACCAAAATTACAGTTTCAGGAATATATCATAAGGATTGCACGGCTTGAAGATTTTTATATCCGGAAATATCTGGCAGGTTTACCCTTAAATTCCCGATTAGAATACCTTTTTTTATATACTATCGATAAAATAAATAAAGCAAGAAAAACAGATCTAATTAATATTCATCTGGTAGAATATACAACGGGTATGGATACAATAAGAAGACTGGTAAAAAATAATTTTGTGCAAGAATTACCCGATACTGAAGATAAACGTGCGAAAATTCTAATATTAACAAAAGACGGCCATGAGTTATTAAAAAAAGCGAACTCCCGCATGATTGAAGCAAATAATGCATTTCTTGCCTGTATCAGCCCAAACAGATGGAAAAAAACATTACCGGTTTTAAAGGAAATCAACGAATTTCACAGTAATATTTATCTTAAACATTACGATAAACCATTTGCTGAAATCTCTAATCTGATGGATTCATTGAAACATTTATATAAATGATAATTGTTTTGAAGTAATTCCTTTCAACAATAGGGAATAACTAAGGGCCGGACCGAAATATAAACCTCATTATCTGTGGATTAAGTCTATTTTCACCCTTATCAGGTTCCCAAAGGGTTGTTTTGGAGGTGAAATTGAGCCTTTAAAAAAATATCTCCGTAACCCTATTCACATATTACCGACCAGGTAAGACACAAATTGCAAATTCGTACGGAAGGCACTCGTGATAACAACAAATCCCATAATTTTTAATAGTGTACAATGCGAGTTCATTATCTTTGCAAGTATTGCAATTTCAGGCACATATTTTTTCACGTTGCCAGGAGTGCAGAAAAGCATTTATTGGGGTAGGTTCAGCTGTCTGTTGTTGCAACCTGTGAATTTAACTACAGGTTTACTGTTTTAAGCATAACTCATTTCTAAAATAAATTTGTATTTTTCGGATTTCTAATGCGCATCGCCTATGTGTGCCCCTGCATGTAAAGGGGCACACATAGGCGATGCGCATAAAACATTGGTTGTTAAATGCTTATTCGATGAAAAGCCTAAAATATGACGAAGTACTTAAAAACAGACTGGGATTATAATTCAGAAAGACTTGTTGAAGTATATGATGAATTGCCCTTATGGGCAGCTCCATTTGGATTAAAACTACTTGATGGAATTAGATATAAGAAAGGAATTCATGCAGTAGATATTGGATTTGGTGCTGGATTTCCTTTAACAGAAATTGCCATGCGATTGGGTAAAGATTCAAAAATTTATGGAATTGACCCATGGGATGCCGCAATTGACAGAGCTTTGAAAAAAATTAAATTCTATGAAATCAAAAATATTGAAATTATTCGTGGAGTTGCTGAAAATATACCGCTGGCTGAGAACTCTATTGATTTGATTGTAAGCAATAACGGATTAAATAATGTAGCTGACCTTGATAAGTCGTTATCAGAATGTGCCAGGGTTATTAAAAAAAACGGGCAGTTTATCCAGACAATGAATTTAAATGATACCATGATTGAGTTTTATTCGACAATGCAGAAGGTTTTAACAGCTTTACAACTGGATAATTCATTAAAACTAATGCAAAATCAGATTTATAAAAAACGGAAACCAATTGACCAATATCTTGAGCAAATTAAGTCACATGGATTCTCAATTGATTCTATAAACCATGAAAAATTTGAGTACAAATTCGTGGATGGGACAACAATGTTAAATCATCATTTCATCAGACTTGCCTTTATTGACGGGTGGAAAGAGATAATTCCATCTGATAAACATGAAAAAGTATTTGAACAAATAGAAAATAAATTAAATAGTAGTTCAAAGACTGACGGATTAATAAAATTAAGCGTTCCCTTCGTTACAATTGATTGCAAAAAAATATAAACCACGAATTTACACCGTTTGTATACAATCATAAAACCAACAAACGTCAGGATCTACTATGAAAAATTATCCTAACATTGCTCAAAGCTTTGGAATCGGTGGAATGTTAATATTAGGTTTTATAATATTTAGTCCAGTGTATTTCATGACAAGCAAATTGATTGGATATGAAGCATCAATGCTCATCACTTACCTTTTGTCAGTAGGGATAACTTTCTGGATTATATGTAAAATTAAAAAGAAAAAGACAGGTGACATTTCGTTTAATATTTCAATTGAAAATATACGCGTAATTCCATTCGTAATTATTGGAACAATATTTTTGTATTGTGGAATAGTATCACCCATTTCAGCTTTAATCCCGATGTCAGAAAATGCCAAAGAAGCGTTAATAAATGGTGGAGGACAAACTGGCATTTTTGCTTTCCTTCAATTCGTAATTGCTTCTCCAATACTTGAGGAATTAATTTTTAGAGGTATAATCCTGGATAGTTTATTAAAAAAACATTCTCCAACAAAATCCATTTTAATTTCTAGTTTAATTTTTGGAATAACGCACTTAGATCCTACACAATTTGTATTTGGTCTAATAATTGGCAGTTTTTCAGGATGGGTTTATTATAAAGCAAGAAGCATAGCATTTCCTATTTTAATACATTCCGTAGCTAATTTAGCAAGTATTTTAATGAGTTATTTTCTAATTTCCGATTCATTGAAAGATAATATTTTATTAGGAATATTTGGAAGTATAACAAATTTAATATTTGTAGTGGTGGGGTCAGTATTAATAATTGTGATTTGCATTTATTTTTTAGAAAAGGAATTTATACGATTAATAAGACAAAAGCAGTGTAACAATATAGGAATTAAGGCACACCTGAGCAAAAAAGAGGTGACGGATCCACACTGAAAATATTTATCTCAATCGTGTTTTAGCCTGTATTATTCATGCGTTAGGTTCAGACCATTAATACCGGATTTGGACTACCCAATATTGACTTTAAATTTAAAGCTACACACACGATATATAGCGATCAAAAAAAGTTATAGCAAGGCTTGATCTGCTTTGATTGTCTGTTGAACTTAACAACCATATAATAGTAATTCCAAAAATTTTTCGGAACTGTGATCTGTTTGCCTTCTTTTTTGTGTGAAAAATAACCTGACGGAGTGTCCACAAACGTGTCAGGGAATAAAAAAGAAGGCCTAACTGTTCGCGAGGCAGTTCGAAACCCCGTCTTCCGGGAAGGAATTTTGTGGATGTTTTCACAAATATTTATGGTATGTTTTTTGAAAGCAATCAAAAAATGATATTTTTTTAATTAATAATGCAACTTAATATATGATTATCTGTCATTCCATGATAGAAAATCATACACTAAACCAAACTAAACTGTTTCATCAACCATTAACAAAAATGAGATTACCGCGTATTATTTTTCTGTTTTGTATTTTCAACCAGACATTAACTTCGGCACAGGATTTTACACAAACCATAAGGGGAAGGGTTATTGACAAACAAAGCCAGGTTCCCCTTCCCGGGGCAAACGTTGCCGTGATAAACGGAAAAATCATTGAAGGTACAGTTACCGGTCCTGACGGATATTTTGAGATCAAAGGACTTCCCCTGGGAAGGCATCACCTGCAAATATCTTATGTAGGGTATCTCCCTGCAAACCTTACCAACCTTAATTTCACCTCGGGAAAAGAACTGGTGCTGGAGATAGAACTGGTAGAATCTGTGGAAAACCTCGATGAGGTGGTAGTAAAAGCCTCCGGGAACAAAAAGGGTACTAACAATACCATGGCCACTATCAGTGCACGCACTTTTTCGGTTGAAGAGAGCCAGCGTTTTGCCGGTGCCAGAAATGATGTAGCACGTATGGCAACGAATTATGCCGGGGTAAGCACGGCTAATGATGCTGTTAATGATATTGTGATCCGTGGAAACTCACCAAACGGGCTGCTCTGGAGGCTTGAAGGTATTGAAATCCCGAATCCCAACCATTTTGGCTTTATTGGCCAGACCGGAGGGCCTGTCGGCATGCTTAACAACAATGTGCTGGCTAACTCCGACTTCCTCACCGGTGCCTTCCCCGCTGAATACGGAGACTGCTTTTCAGGGGTATTTGATCTGAAAATGCGGAACGGCAATTTCAAAAAGCATGAATTCCTGGGCCAGATAGGATTTAACGGATTTGAAGCCGGGGCTGAAGGGCCGGTAAGCAAAAAAAATAATTCTTCTTACCTCATCAATTACCGCTTATCCACCCTTGAGGTGATGAGCAAGCTGGGTATGGAATTCGGCACGGGAACCGCTATCCCTTATTATCAGGACCTTGCCCTGAAGGTCAACTTTCCCACGAAAAACACAGGTAAGTTTTCCATTTTTGGTATGGGCGGTATAAATCATATCGACCTGCTGTCCCGGATAACAGATACCACGGAAACAGCTGTAAATTATTATAACGAAGAACACCTTGACATATATAACAAAAATAAGGTCGGCGTACTGGGAATAAATCATTTTTATCCTGTTAATGCTTCCACATACACAAAATTCACACTGGCAACAACAACAATACATAACAGTAATGATATTGATTCGACTGACGTCGAAGATCTGTCAAAACACCCCTTTGTGAGAAGCAACTATAGCTCCACTAATTTCATCGCTGCCTTTTACCTTAATAAAAAATACAGTTCAAAACTCAATCTTCGCGCGGGGATTAATTATAAACATATGATGGATAACATAAGCGACGGAGTGTATGAAGCTGATAAAGAAAGGTTTGAGCCCTCCATTGACAGATCGGGATCAGCACAATTACTGCAATTATACCTGCAAAGTCAATACCGGTTTACGAATAACCTCATAATAAATGCAGGAATACATTCACAGCTGTTCGAACTGAATGATCTTACCACACTGGAACCAAGGGCAGGAATAAAATACATTCTCAATACCCGTCACAGGCTTTCATTCGGGTACGGCTATCACAGCATGCTTCCTTCAATATATCATTTTTATTATCCCGGCAGCATACAAAACGATATCACAGGCACATTAAATACATCCCTGTCCTTTTTTAAAAGCCATCATTATGTTTTGGCTTACGACTGGTCTATCAATCCCACCCTTCGCCTGAAAATTGAATCCTATTACCAGGATATTACCGATGCACCAGTTGATAACAAGTCAAACAGCTTTTCCCTGCTGAACGACAGCCGTATGAATGTTCTTTTTACCGATTCGCTGGAAATGGGAGGAACTGGCAGAAACTACGGATTGGAGATCACCTTCGAAAAATTTATGGACAAAGGTTTCTATTACCTTTTCACAGCATCACTTTTTGATTCCAAATATCGCGGCAGCGATGGGCAACTGCGCTCAACGGCCTTCGACAACAAATATGTTGTTAATATTCTTGGAGGAAAAGAATTTGCTTTGAATAGCAAAAAAGAAGACGGGAAAAACAAAAAATGGATTGTTGTCGATGCCAGAGTATCTGCTGCCGGGGGACAACGATATACCCCTCTCGATCTTGAAGCATCATACCAGGCTGGTGAAGCCCGCTATGATCATAACCGTGCCTTTAGTGAAAAATTTAAAGACTATTTCAGGGCTGACCTGAGGATCGCTTTCCGTATGGACTCCCGCAGAGTGTCACAGGAATGGGCTTTTGACGTACAAAATATTACAAACAGGTCAAATCCGCTTTACATGACTTACGATAAAGCCAACAACTCGGAAAAATATGTTTACCAGATGGCAATATTCCCCATGATGCAGTATAGAATTATGTTTTAAGGGACCTGCATCTTCCTGGCTGAACAGAGGCTTATGATCATGTTGAACTGGTGAATTGTTGAATTGTTATACTGTTGAATCGTTGAATCGTTGAATTGTTGATGAGATAAAATCTTCTTTTTAGCTGCAGCTATTCCCCTCCTTGGAGGGGTTAGGGGTGGGTCAAAAGAAGCCGGAAGCCACAAGTCACAGACTTGCGGCAGGGATGGGTTGAATCATTAAAGCATGGCTTTTTTTGTTGTCAAACATATAAGCTCATTAACTTCCTCAGGGAAGCATAGCCATAAAATCCGAGTAATCATTCTCAAACGTTCCGCCGTCAGGGCTTCCCAGTGATCGCCATACCTCATCTATCGCTTCAAGTCGGTTCCCGGGGTCAGGGTGGGTACTTAAAAACTCGGGCGGCCTGTTCTGTTGTTCCGCCTCATTCATTTTTTCGAAGAAACCGGAGATTCCTTTTGGGTAATATTTAGTATCTGCTGTATACTTAACAGCATATTCATCTGCTTCATATTCATGATCACGGCTAAAAGCAAGCTGGCTGAGACCCGATGCAAGACCTGCAGCTATCTCTGCCAGTTTTGAAGGATCATCACCCATCAGTATAGATAACAACACCTGAAATCCGTACACCTTGGTCATCTGTTGCGTTGAATGCCGCCGGTCCGCATGTGCTATCTCATGTGCCATAACGCCTGCAAGCTGAGCTTCATTATCAAGGTATTTCATCAAACCCGTGTAAAAATACAAATATCCGCCCGGCGCGGCAAACGCGTTCAAAATATCCTCATCGATGATACGTACGGTCCAGTCAAAATCATTTTTCCGTTTGATCTCATCAGCATTCAATATGGAATTCATAATGTCCTCAATGTGATCATATGCATCCGGGTAATCGAAGGCATCCAGCACATTATATTCCTCCGGGGTATTTATGATCAGACTGTCCAACTGCTCTCCAAAATCCCTGTCCTGATTGACAGTAAAAAAGTTAATACCCCCGTTATCCTTGGAACACTGTGGCATAATAATACCTGAACACAGAACAACAAATAAATAAACCGTTTTTCTTTTCATGTTTTCAGGGATAATCATTTATATATATGATTTTTTTTACGTCCGGACCATCACTAAGTTTGAAAATTACCAGTTTAAATTACTTCGTCATAACAGAATGAACACGCGCCCTGATCCCGAACCTTCTGAACGGACACGTGACCGTTTAAACATTTTGACTATTTTATTATACTTTCACACTCAATCCCTGGTTTTTCAGGTAGTCCTTCAAATCCGGTATCTTAATAATGCCAAAGTGGAACACTGAAGCCGCGAGTAAAATAGTTGCACCTGCATCCGCTGCTTCCTTAAAATGTTCTGATTTTCCTGCACCGCCCGACGCGACAACCTCAGCATTAACAGCTCTCTTTATCGCCCGGATAACAGGCAGGTCATAGCCCGTCTGCGCCCCGTCACCGGCTTTGCTTGTTGGAAGGATCACGGGCACGCCATACCCGTCCACACGCCTGGCCCATTCGATGGCATCAGTGCCTGTAGGGGTCCTTCCCCCGTTTATATATACCTCATAGCCTGAAGGCATGGTGTCATTGCGATCCACATCAATAGCAACCGTCACCCTGTCAGGCCCAAAGGCTTTAACCATTTCCCCAATCAGATCCGGATCGCGGAAAGCCGCGCTGCTCGTGGATATCTTATCGGCTCCCGCCCCGAGAATAGCATCCGCCGATTTAACATCTGAAATACCGCCGCCAACCGTAAATGGTATAGTTACTGCCCCGGCAACCCGTCTGACCACATCGATCATTGTCGCGCGGTTTTCAACGGTCGCGGTAATATCAAGCATGGCAATCTCATCAGCGCCCGACTCGCAATAAGCTCTGGCACATTCCACCGGATCTCCCGCATCACGTATATTAACAAAATGGACACCCTTGACCACCCGTCCGTTCTGCATATCCAGGCAGGGCATAATTCGAATTTGTTCATTCATATTGTCTGACCTTATTTTCGAAATATATTACTACGTTCTTCATCCTGAAATTATAGTAGTATAAATGTAGGAAAAAACCCTGAATATAAAACACCTGTTTTACAAAACCACGCCCGAAAAATTTAACCCTCATATCTTCCACCCTGAAATACAATCCACCAGCCTCGTGTCACCTTTATATTTAGCGGTGGCATCAAATTATCCCTCATAAATAAACCGGGCCATATTCTTGTTTACCGATAATAACAAAGGCTTTACCGAATTTTTATTTTATAATTAAATCCATACTTTTAAATTTGAAATGCAAATCAACTAAGATCCATATTATGGAACACGAAAAGAAAGAGAAACGATTACTCATAGGATTTCTGATAATAATAATAGGACTGGCCTTACTGGCAAGTAATTTCGGGGTATTTTCCTATGAGATAAGACGGTATTTCTTCCGCTGGGAGATGATACTCATAGGTATTGGTGTGATCATGCTGGCTGGTAAGGAAAACAAATCCTCGGGTATCATTCTCATTGCCGTTGGCGGGGCATTCTACCTGCGTGATTTTATTGATATAGACATAAATTTCTGGCAGCTGTTCTGGCCTTCACTACTTATACTTATAGGAATCCTTATGATATTCAGAAGGAAGATAGACCATGACCAGGATGAACTGATCGTGGAAAATGAAGACATCATTGATGATACGGCAATTTTTGGAGGGGGGGACCGGATAGTTACATCTCAGAATTTTAAAGGAGGAAGGATAACGGCAATTTTCGGAGGGTCGAACTTTAATATGAGCAAATCAAAGCTGGCTCCGGGCAAGAATTATATCGATGTGCTTGCCATATTCGGAGGAACCAAGCTGATCGTGCCTGAGGAATGGAACATAAAGATACAGGTAACATCCGTATTTGGCGGATTCAGTGACAAACACCGTACTATGCCGGTAGATCCCGAGCTTACCCGCGACAAGCAACTGATCATCAAAGGATTCGTGTTGTTCGGCGGTGGTGAGATTAAAAGTTTTTAAATGTTTAACCCTGTAATACTCAACCGGAAGTATTTATTGACCTATGCAATCGTATGGGTATTGCTTATGGCCATCCATATCTTATTACTGATGGTTTTTTACAATTTCCCCGCGGGCATATCCATCAGTGAAGGCATAGTATTCAATTTTCTTTTCTCAGTTATCGGTTTGGGCTTATGGTTTCCGGTCTATTTTCAGAACACCAGAAAAGGAAAAATCATAAGCTTCCTGTTATACCACATCATGGCCTGCATAATATCAGTGGGCTTATGGTTATGGGTATCCTACAGTATCCTGAGCCTTTCTTTTCCCGACAATTCACGTTATATAGCACAACTCAGCGCCTCATTGCCAGTCAGGGCCGGAACGGGAGTGTTATTCTACATTCTTATTGTGCTGGTGTATTACCTGATGATATATTATCAGAATTTTAAAGAAAAGCTTACCAGGGAATCCGAACTTAAAGCTTTGGTTAAGGAATCCGAACTTAACTCACTTAAATCACAGATCAACCCCCACTTTTTATTCAACAGCCTTAATTCCATCAGTTCACTCACACTTATCAGTCCTGAACGTGCGCGGGAAATGGTCATTAAACTTTCGGAATTTTTGCGGTATTCCCTGTCGCATTCACAGGAACAGCTCACATCCATGAAGGATGAGCTTCAAAATATCAGCAGGTATCTTGATATTGAAAAAATACGATTTGGTAAACGGCTGGTAGTCCATAAAAACATTGATGAAAAATGTCTTGAACAAAAGCTTCCGGGACTTATACTGCAGCCTCTTATTGAGAATGCCATTAAATACGGTGTATATGAAAGCACAAGCACTTCCAGCATCACCATCGAATGTAAAAGCAAAAACATGATGCTCGAAGTCACCCTGCTGAATGATTTTGATCCTGAAACAGTAATGAAAAAAGGTGAAGGAATAGGTATTTCAAATATCAATAAACGAATGCTTATTATGTACGCCCGTGATGATCTGTTTTTTATAAATAAAACTGACCATACATTTGAGATTACATTGCGTTTTCCGCAGTTTGACGAACAATAAAAATAAGAAAGCCATGAATCCCATTAATGCCATTATTGTTGAAGACGAAGAACTTGCCAGGGAATTGATAAGAAATTACCTGGGCACCAGGAATGATATTAAAATAATAGCCGAATGCGAAAACGGGTTTGAAGGTATAAAGGCTATAAATGATCTGGATCCCGACCTTGTTTTTCTTGATATACAAATGCCCAAGCTTAATGGTTTCGAGATGATGGAAGTAGCCGACAGAAAGCCGGAAGTTATATTTACCACCGCGTTTAATCAGTATGCAATAAAAGCTTTTGAATTAAATGCAGTCGATTACCTTTTAAAACCCTACTCAAAAGCACGGCTTCATGAGGCTGTTGAAAAGGCAATTGGACGTATACAGGCCCGGAAGGGAGAAAACAGAAGGAAGATCGAACAAATGGTGCATGAGCCGCTGACTGAAAAACTTGAACGTGTTGTTGTCAAAACAGGCTCAAAAATCAAGGTCATCCCTATGGAAAAAGTCAATTATCTTGAGGCGCAGGATGATTATGTAATGCTTTATACAGATACATCAAAGCACCTGAAACAGGGAACCATGAAATTTTTTGAAACGCACCTCGATCCTGACACCTTCATCAGGGTTCACCGATCATACATTGTAAAGATCGATCAGGTAGTTCAGCTCGAGCCCTATGCCAAAGACAGCTATATTGCAAAGCTTAAAGACGGCACAACCATCAGGGTCAGCAAAAACGGTATGAAAAGCCTTAAGGAAAAACTGATGTTTTAGCGGAAAACTTACTCACTCTGTTTTCCACTCCAGCTTCACCAGGGAAACTGCCTGCCTGGGCAGTAAAAAACTGATCTCTGCCTTTCCATCCTGCACATCTATATCTTTAGGCTGGCGGTATAATTGCAATTCAGATGCTTTTTCAAGTTCTGCATATTGACTGGCTGAAGGTTTCTGCGGAAAACCCATTGCAATCCATGCATTGTATGAATTACTGTTTTCGGTGTCAACCCGGTAATGCAACATCTTTACCTTCCCTGCAGGAACACCTTTGATATCCATGTTAACACGGTGAACCGCTCCCGTGATATCCACATCATGATAATTCCATACCATTATTGTTGCTCCGGATGAATCGACAGCAGCCAGTGCGTTGATATCCGGTGCTTCACCACGTACGCTTGAATCACGCACCGTAATATAATCATATGCAATATCACCCGAAACCTTAACACGGTCACCCTGCATCATGCCAAACATACGGAACACGTTCAGAACAGGCTTGGCAATCCCGTTTGTAGCAAGGCTCCGGTAACCGTTAAACCATGGCTGGTCTTCAAACTGAAATGCCCAGGTAACAGCTCCTTTCAGATTGATGTCAAAGGTATCAGCCAACCTGTATTTCCGTGCAAAAGCAGCTGCCGTATAACTTGAATACATAGTTCCGTTGCGGTAAGCATTCTCGGGATAATCCTCAACAGAGCAGGCAGCGCAACCTTCAGGATCGGACTCGCCAATAATAACAGGCAGTTTGCGAAACTCAGGATATGACGACACGATCTCAAATCCCCGCGATATATCACGAAGCTGTGTTCCCAGGTTCATCTGTATGATCCCGTCAACAAGTTCTGAACTGCCTTTGGCATGAAAAGCAATAAAATCAAGTGGTGATCCGGTTTCACCGGTAACGTAATTCGTACCTGTTGAAACATGGTCAAGAAAAGTAATTAAAAAGTCCGCTGCCTCATCCCATGAAGGGCCTGTACTGTGCGGACCCCCGAACATGGCTGTCGGCAGTGCACTCTTCACTGCATGGGCAGTATAATCATACAATTTCAGGAACTCTTCCGTTGTTCCCTGCCAGTATCCGATATTAGGCTCATTCCATGCTTCCCAGTACCAACTTTCCACTTCCTCTTTTCCGTAACGGTCGATCGAATGCTTCACCCAGTTATTAACCAGTCCGGCCCACTTTTCATAATCTGACGGCGGATAAGCCCAGCCGGTATAGATCTCCCCGTATTCAGCCCCCGGTTTCCAGTTATGCTTATATGGTTCAGAGTTTACCGAAAGAGCTTTGGGCATAAACCCGATCTCAACCAAAGGCTTCATTCCCCGTTCGATATAAGTGTCAAAAATACTGTCAATAATTGTCCAGTCATACACAGGATCACCATTTTCATCTTCAGTATAGGCATTGGTCGATCCCCACTTAAGTGCAGGAGTGCCATCTCCTGTATTCAGCAGATTGTGTGCACGCACATAGACGGGTACCGGACTAAAATCAGCTATTTCAGACAATAGCTTCTTACCGTTCTCCATATATGTGTAATTCGGTTCATCGTACCCGAACCATGACCATACCTGGTCCATTGATCCTGTTGTTTGAGCCAGATCAACCTGCAGGTTAACCAACGATTCCTTATCACCTGTCTTCCTTTTGCAGGAGACAATGATCAGAATAATAATTATAACCGTAAGGTAATGCCTTGTTTTCATAATATATGTTTTTATATGTTTGACCATTAAGAGTTTATTGACGCACTCCGGTTAAATACTCAGTGTCTGGCCGGGAATTTTGATATCCGGCTTATATGAACATTCGCAGATCACCTCTCCCCATCTGATGCTGTTTCTTCTTTAAGCCGCAATATTTCGATCCCGGCTTCGATCACGGCTCCCAGGCCATGGGCTTCGTTCAGGCGGGCAGGACGGTTATAATAGAACACCAGGTTATCCTGTATACCTGTTCCCACGCAAACATTTTTCAGCCGGCCGTCGTGTGTGATCATATGTTCCTTCAGTCCTTCCCAACCGGTCAGGGCAACAGATGAATACCTTTTATCAATCCAGCCCATATTTACCGCACGGGCAATGGAATACACAAACATAGACGTACAGGAGGATTCCTCATACGAATCGCTTTTATCAAGCAACTGATGCCACAAACCATTCCCGTTCTGATATTTTGCTATACCAAGGATATGTTTCTCAAGCTTGGACCGTATATCCTCCCTCCCGGGATGATCTTCCGGCAACAGGTTCATAAGATGTACGTTTGCCATCATAACCCAGCCGTTGCAGCGACCCCAGTGTGCCACGCCGTTTCGCTCCAGATCGGCATAATAAGCATGGTAATACAATCCTTTATCCTCATTCCACAGGTAATCATAAAAATTCAACACCTGGGTGACAGCATCCCCAAAATATTTTATCTCACCGGTAAGGTCACCCATACGTGCCAGGTATGGAACACTCATATACAAATCATCAGCCCAAAGTGTCATTTCATGAGGAAATTTGCGGACAAGCGTAAGGTCATCCAAACGATCCTGTTTCTCCAGAATATGATCGGACACCTTCTCAAGATAATCTCTTACCTGTTTATCCTTTGTTCGCTTATATACCTCAACAGCACTGGCCCCGATAGCCCCGCAATCATCCAACTCCCTCATCCTTATCAGCTGACTGTAAGGATACCCGTACCCTGGCATTTCCTCATCATACCGTTCTTCAAAAACCCTGTAATTATCCAATCCCAGGTTGATCATGTTAATAGCATGATTGACATATTTCTGCTCATCCAGGTATTCGCCCAGGTCGACCATTGCTATATTGATCACCCCGTTGACATAATGCCAGTCTATATACTCACTGGCATACCTTACAAAAACATCTTCGGGAATATCTTCAGCTTTGCTGTAAAACTCGCGTCCCGGCCAGCTGATGAATCCATGTTTTGTTTCTTCCAGGATCCTGTCGGCAATCCGGCGTACAACCAGCTCGTCAATCGTTTTCTCCCGGGCATTTAAAACAAATATACACCCCAGAAGAGCTACGGCAATAATAAATTTTCTCATTCGAATATATATTGGCTCTAGTTTAATTTGGCGTTGAATTCTGCATTAATTTAAGATATTCTTCTGTTATCCTTCGATAGCGTTCATCAGAAGCGGTATCAGTCAAAGAAAGTTTTGTGAAATCGGCTATATAATTCGCC
>Ga0307422_1000946_pt1 | contig 15457 bp, 10 predicted proteins | sample SalMarWE160290MG_FD_202153 | JGI IMG/M metagenome (GOLD analysis project Ga0307422, IMG submission 202153) | Salt marsh sediment microbial communities from the Plum Island Ecosystem LTER, Massachusetts, United States - WE1602-90 | ecosystem: Environmental > Aquatic > Marine > Intertidal zone >...
CCAGACGCTCCGGCGAGGGTTCTGGGCCGGGCCGCTCATGATGGTCGGCCACTCGCTGCTCGAGATGGCGCTGATCGCCGGGCTGATCCTCGTGCTCCGCCCCGTGCTCGACCACCCGGTGCCGAAAGGCATCATCGCAGTGGCCGGCGGCGCATTGCTGCTCTACCTCGGCGCCGGCATGATCCGCAGCTCGCGCACGCTGTGCCTCGACCTGCACGGCGATACCGCGCAGCGGCCGCTCGGCTCGCCCGTGTGGCAAGGCATCGTGCTCAGCCTCGCCAATCCGTATTGGACAATCTGGTGGGTCACGTGGGGCCTGTGGATGATCGACCGCGCGATGAGCCGGGGCTTGCTGTTTGCCGCGAGCCTGCCCGTGTTTTACGTCGGCCACATCCTCGGCGACTTCATCTGGTACGGCGCCATCGGCCTAATGCTTGCCAAGGGCCGCCGTTTCATGAGCGACAAGGCGTACCGGGGCATCATCCTCGGCTGCGGCATCTTCCTCGTCGTGTTCGGCCTCGTCTGCCTCGCCGACGGCACGCTCGTGCTCGCCACCGGCTCGAGCTTCATGTCGAAATCGCCGGAGCCTGCGTGAGCACGCTGAGCCGCGATGCAATGACTCCCGCGGCCTCGCCGATCGGCACGTCTCGACGAGATCCCTCGACCCGGTCGACGAATTCCACCATGCCCGAGGCAAGCCCCTTCGGCCCGACCGTGATGCGCAGCGGGACGCCGATCAGGTCCGCGTCCTTGAACTTCACGCCGGCCCGGCGGTCGCGGTCGTCGAGCAGCACGTCCACGCCGCGCGCCGCGCACTCGTCGTGCAGCCGTTCGCCCGCGCACCGCTGGTCCTCGTCCGCCGAGCTGACCGGCGTGATGACCAGCGCGAACGGCGCGATCGCCGCCGGCAGCACGAAGCCGTTCTCCTCGTGATGCTCCTCGATGGCGCCGGCCAGGATGCGCTCGAGCCCGATGCCGTAGCTGCCCATCACGACCGGCCTCCGCCGCCCGTTCGCGTCGAGCACCCGGACGCCAAACGCCTCGCTGTAGCGCGTGCCGAGTTTGAACGTGTGCCCGACCTCGAGCGCGCGGCTGATCTCAACCGGCCGACCACACGCGACGCAGCGATCTCCCGGCCTCGCGCGCCGTAGGTCCTCGAACCGCGCCTCGAAATGCACACCCGGCGTCACGCCGACGAAGTGGAAGCCGTCCTTGTTCGCACCGCACACCATGTTCCGCCGCCCCTCGATCGCGCGATCGGCCACGATCTCGATCCGCTCGACGCCAACCGGCCCGATGCTCCCGATGCCGGCGCCGAGCTTCTTGCGAATACGTTCCTCGTGCGCGGGCCGCAAGTCGCCCGTCTCCAACAACGTTGAAAGCTTCTGCTCGTTGAGCTGGTCGTCGCCGCGCACGAGCAGCAGCACGAGCGAGCTCTTGACCACGTACACGAGCGACTTGATCACCCGCTCGGGCGGCACGTCGAGCAGCGCGCACACCTCCTCGACCGTCCCGGCGTCCGGCGTCGCCACCTCGACGGGCGTGGCCGCGCCTTCTTCGTCCGCGAACTCACTCGGCAGCGCCTCGGCCGTCTCGATGTTGGCCGCGTAGCCGCACGAGCACTTCACGACCGTCGACTCACCGGCGTCGGTCGGGATCATGAACTCGTGCGAGACCGTACCGCCCATCGCGCCCGAGAACGCCTGCACAGTGAACACCTCCTCGAGCCCGCAGCGCGCAAAGATGCGCTCGTACCCGTCGAGGTGCTTCGCGTAGCTCGCGTCGAGGCCCGCCTCGTCGAAGTCGAACGAGTACGAGTCCTTCATCAGAAACTCGCGCGTGCGGATCACGCCCGAGCGCGGCCGCGCCTCGTCGCGGAACTTGGTCTGCACCTGGTACCAGATCTGCGGCAGGTCCTTGTACGAGCGGAGCTCGGCGCTCGCCGTCGCGGCGAAAATCTCCTCGTGCGTCGGGCCGAGGCACAGATCGCGCTGCGCGCGGTCCTTGAGGCGGAACAGCATCTCGCCCATCACGTCCCATCGACCCGACTCGACCCACAGCTCGGCCGGATGCAGCGCCGGCATGTGGAATCGCCGCCCGCCGATCCGGACCATTTCCTCGTCAATGATTCGCTCGATCTTGGCCATCGACCGCACGGCGAGCGGCAGCTTGACGTAGAGACCCGCGCCGAGCTGGCGCACGTAGCCCGCGCGCACGAGCAGCGCGTGGCTCGCGCACTCGGCATCGGCCGGGTTCTCTTTGTGCGTCGGGATGAAGCACTCGGACCAGCGCACGCTCTTCTCCTCCCAGCCTCAATGAGCAACCGGGGCCACATTGGTCGAGGCGCAGCACCGAAACGGATTATACGACCAGGGAAACGCGCGTCGAGAAGGAATCAGCGCGGGCTGCTCACAACTCCGGCCGCTCCGAGGCCGGCGGCGGCTCGCCGAGCTGCTGCTCCTTGTACTGGAGCTGATAGAGCCGGTAGTAGAGACCGCCCTGCCTGAGCAGTTCCTGATGCGTGCCTATCTCGCACACCTCGCCCTTGTGCAGCACGATGATCTTGTCGGCCCGCTGAATCGTCGAGAGCCGGTGCGCCACGACGATCGAGGTCCGATCGCGCGTCAACGTGCCGATCGCATCCTGAATTAGCCGCTCGGTCTCCGTGTCCACGTTCGACGTCGCCTCGTCGAGCACAAGCACCGCCGGGTCGAACGCGAGCGCGCGCGCAAACGACAAGAGCTGGCGCTGGCCCGCCGACAGCGTGCTCCCACGCTCGCTCTGGATCGTCTCGTAGCCGTCGGGCAGCTCATCGATGAACCGGTGCGCGTTCACCATCTCGGCGCTCTCGCACACGCGCTCCATCGGGATCGACTCCTCGCCGAGACGGATGTTGCGCGTCACCGTCCCCGAGAAAACAAACACATCCTGCAGCACGAGGCCCATCTGGCGCCGCAGCGACAGCGTGTCGTAGTCGCGCACGTCGATCCCGTCAATGAGCACCTGGCCCGCTGCAACGTCGTAGAAACGGTAAAGCAGGCTGACAATCGTCGTCTTGCCCGCGCCCGTCGCGCCGACAACCGCGACCGTCTGCCCAGGCTCGATCGTGAACGAGACGTCCCGAAGCACCGGCTCGCCGGGAAGGTATTCAAACGTGACGTTCCGAAACTCGATCCGCCCCTTGAGCCTCTCCGCAACGATTGCCTCTTCGCGCTGCGGGATGATGTCATCCTCGTCGAGCAGCTTGAATATCCGCTCCGACGACGCCATCGCCGTCTGGATCAACTGGTACTTCTGCGTGATGTCGGAAATCGGCATCTGGAACATGCGAAACCAGAACAGAAAGGCAAACAGCGTGCCCGTGCTCAACCTGGGGTCCTGGACCATGAAACGGCGCGCGGCGAACGACAAGAGGATGCCCGTTCCAAGGGCCAGCACCACGGTGACGACCGGGCGGATGAAGCCCTGGACCTTGATCGCCCGGTCGTTCTCGTCGTAGAACCCGGCATGCACCCGGTCGAACTCGCCCGCCTTGCGCGTCTCCTGATGAAACATCTGGATCACGCTCATGCCCAGGAAGTGCTCCTGCAGGAACGCGTTGACGGCCGCCAGCTTCTTGCGCACCAGCCGATAGGCGTCCCGGATGCGCGGACGCAACACGAACGACGCCACCATCAACAGCGGCACCGCGGCCGACGACGCAAGCGCCAGTTGCCAGTGCGCGAGCATCATGATGCACACGAGCCCGGCAATCTGGAACACGTCCGAGAAGATGGTCACAATCCCCTCGCTGAACAGCTCGCTCAGCGACTCGACGTCGTTCGTTACCCGCGTGATCAATCGGCCGGCCGGGTTCTTGTCGAAGTAGCGCAGCGACAGCTCGTGCATCTTCGCGAACACCTGCACGCGCAGGCTGTAGACCACGTTCTGACCAAGCTTGACGGTGAAGTAGTCGAGCACGAGGCGCAGGCCCCACCGGACGACCTCCGCCGCCAGCAGCAGCTCGACCGTCCACAACACAATCTCGAAATGCCTCGGCTTGATCCCCGCGTCGATCGCATACTTGAGGAACACCCCGCGCGAGATGTGGAGCGCGGTCGCAATGATCGACAACACCGTCAGGACCGTCACGAGAACCCAGAACGGCCGCAGATAGCCCACGAGCCGGCGCATGAGCTGCCCATCGAGGGGCCGCACCACCAACTCGTCTTCCATGTGGTAGCTGGCGTCCGCCATGGCCCGGTGCCCTAGCTCTCCTCGAGCTGCTCCTCGAGTAACTGCTTGCGGTAAATACTCGCGTACAACCCGTCGAACACAACCAACGCCGCGTGCGTGCCGCGCTCGGCAATCCGCCCGCGCTCGAGCACGATGATCTCGTCGGCCATCTTCAGCGTCGAGATCCGGTGCGCCACGATCAGACACGTTCGCTCGCGCATGAAGCTGCTCAACCGCGCGAGGATCTCGTACTCGGTGTGCGTGTCGACCGCCGAGAGCGCGTCGTCGAGAATCAACACGCGCGGGTCGGCCAGCAACGCCCGTGCAATCGCCACGCGCTGCTTCTGCCCGCCGCTCAGGTTCACGCCGCGCTCGCCCAGAAGCGTCTCATACCCGTTCGGGAACACCTCGACGTCGCGGTTCAGTTGCGATATCTCGGCCGCCCGCGTCACCTCCTCGTCGGCAGCGTCGGGACGCGCGAACGCAATGTTGTCGCGAATCGAAGCCGAGAACAGAAACGTCTCCTGCGGCACGTACGCGATGTGCCGCCGAAGCGTCGAAAGCGGAATGCGTTTCACGTCGATCCCGTCGATCAACACGGTGCCGTCCGGCGGATCGACCAGACGCCCGAGCATCTTGATGAGCGTCGATTTGCCGCTGCCGACCTCGCCGACGATCGCCAGCGTCGAACCGCGCGGCACGCGCAGCGTGACGTCCTCGAGCACGCGAGCCCCCTTATAGGCGAAGCTCAAACCCCGGAACTCGATCTCGCCATCGATCGACGTCTTCGACGCCACCGTCTCGGCGGTATCGCGCACCACGGGCTCGACGGCCAGCATCTCCTGGATCCGCTTGAGCGACGCCGAGCCCTGCTGCACGAGCGTGACACACCAACCGAGCGCCATCATCGGGAACATGATCATCATCATGTATTGCTGGAACGAAACTATGAACCCCAACTCGAGCTCGCCGTGGATGACTTGCCAACCCCCGACGACAATCACCAGCAGCAGGCCCATGCCGAATACGAACCCGATCGTCGGGTGAAACAGCGCGTGCCACCAGGCAAATGACATGTAGCGCTGGCGATACTCATCGGCCGAGCGCCGGAACTCCTCGACGGTGTTGGCCTCTTGCGCGTACGCCTTGACCACGCGCACGCCCGTGATGCTCTCCTGCGCGTGCGCAGAAATGTCCCCCATCTGCGCCTGCACCTTCTCGTACCGCGTGTGGAGCCTGTCGCCGACCTTCTTGACGAACACCGGCAGCAACGCAACGTTCAGCAGCAAACAGGCCGTGAGCTTCCAGCTCAGGTAGAACATCCACGGCAGCGCCACGGCGGCGATAATGACCATGTCCAGCACGAGCGCCGTGCCGATCGCCAGCGCCCGCCGCACGGCTCGCAGGTCATTGGTCATCCGCGCCATCAGGTCACCGATCCGGGTCTCGGAATAGAACTTCGGATCGAGCGTCTGCAGATGCGTATAGAAGTCCCGCCGCATGTCGACCGTCACGCGCAGACCCAGCCTCTGAAAGAGCACGTGCATCAGGTACCGCAGCACACCCATGATGAGCGTCGAAACCAGAATCGCCCCCACGCACAGCGCCACAAAACGCCAGATCAGCCGGTCGGTCCCGAGCGAGTTGATGAACAGACCGGTCGCATACGGCGGCACGAGATCGAGCACGTCGATCCCGGCGATCACGAGAGCGCCGAACAGAAACCGGCGCCGATGTGGCCGCACAAGCGCCCACAGCTCGCGTGCGTGTTCCCATAGGCCTTTCTGTTCCATGACGCCACTGCCTTGCGCGAAAAAACAGCCCTAGGGCCCCTCAGGCTCTAGGGCCGTGCTGTCCCCGTCCGCGAAGAGCCGCCCGCGCCCTCGGAAGCCCAACAACGCACCCGCCCGTTGCGGTTCCGTGCTCTGTCGTCTTGGGTATCCGAAATGGGCTTGGTGGTCCGGGCCGACCGTCGCGCGGCCCACAATGATACCATCCCGACCACGCCCCGGTCAACCCCACCGCCGCGTCGTATTTGACCGCAGGGCCGTTCGCCTGCTACCCTCCCGACAGAAGCAGGACGCACAATCGCTCGGGGGTCATTCCCATGAGATCAGCTCCGGCCAGCCGCGGCGGCTCGAAAACGTGGGCCATGGTCCTGGTCTTTGCCCTCGTCGCCGTCGCCTACTTCTTCGTCCGTCCCGATCTCACCTCGCCCAAGCCGTTTCCCGACGTGCCCGACGAGGCCGAGTCGCTTGCCGACAAGTGCCGGGCTCGCGGCGCCGCAAGCAAGCAGGTCAAGTTCCCCACGAAGATCCTCATCTGGGACGTGGCCGCCGGCAAGCCGAGCAAGGCCCACAAACACCTGCCCGACTCGCTGCGAGCCGCCAAGCAAGATGAGCTCGGCACCGTCATCCTCGTGCTCAACGTCACAAAGCAGGAGACGACCGAGTACATACCGCTCGAAGGCACCACCATGGGCGGCCCGCCCGAATACACCTTCACCTACACCCTCGGCGCTGTCGCATGGCCCAAGCGCCAGATCGCCGGCACGTTCGAAGTGCGTCTGGACCCGCCTAGCATCAGCGGCCGTGCCAAAGACGACCGCACGGGTAACTGGAACGAGCTCAACCTAGCCGACTGGGTCCGAGACCGAGCGGGAAAATAGGGACAGGCACCTATTTTTCTACGGACGCGGGATGCATTGCGCATGGCCGTAGATGAGAAAAATAGGTGCCTGTCCCTATTTTCCCGAGCCCGGTGGCGCCCGCCGGCTATCTTGGAACGCCTCGACGCCGGCGTTTTCTGTTGATTTCTGCCCGGGCGCCGTGATTGAATCCCCCGCGCTCGTCTGGCCGCACCGCCTGCACACGGCGCGCGTACGACCGCAGAAAGGACGCTCCATGCTTCGTGGCTGGCTTTTAGGCAGATTTTCCAGCGACATGGGGATCGACCTCGGCACGGCCAACACCCTCGTCTACGTCAAGGGCCGCGGCATTGTGCTGACCGAGCCGTCCGTCGTCGCCATCAAGAAAGGGACAAACAAGATCCTCGCCGTCGGCGAAGAGGCCAAGCGCATGCTCGGCCGCACCCCGGGCGACATCGTCGCCATCCGTCCGCTCAAGGACGGCGTCATCGCCGACTTCGAAGTCACCGAGCACATGCTCCGCTACTTCATCAAGCGGGTGCACAACCGCCGCACGCTGATCAGCCCGCGCATCGTCATCGCCGTTCCGTCGGGCATCACGGCCGTCGAGCGCCGCGCCGTCGAGGACAGCGCCATGCACGCCGGCGCCCGCGAGGTCTACCTCATTGAGGAGCCGATGGCGGGCGCCATCGGCCTCGACATGCCCGTGCACGAGCCGGCCGGCAACATGATCGTCGACATCGGCGGCGGCACGACCGAGGTGGCCATCATCTCGCTCGCCGGCATCGTCTTCTGCCGCAGCGTGCGCGTGGCCGGCGACGAGATGGACGAGGCGATCGTCCAGTTCCTGCGCCGCAACTACAACCTGATGGTCGGCGAGCGCACCGCCGAGATGATCAAGATCACCATCGGCGCCGCCGTCCCGCTCAAGGAACCGCTCACGATGGAGGTGAAGGGCCGCGACATGGTCGCCGGCCTGCCCAAAACGCTCACGATCAACTCCGAGGAAATCCGCGAGGCGCTCAGCGAGCCGATCAGCACCATCGTCGAGGCCGTCCGCATCTCGCTCGAGCGCTGCCCGCCGGAGCTGAGCGCCGACCTGGTCGATCGCGGCATCATGATGGCCGGCGGCGGCGCGCTGCTCCGCGGCCTCAACAAGCTCATCTCCAAGGAAACCGGCCTGCCCGTGCATATCGCCGAGGACCCGCTCAGCGCCGTCGCCATCGGCACCGGCAAGGCGCTCGACCAGATCCGCTTCCTGCGCGAAGTGGCCAGGATCCGCAGCTAGCGCGCATTTCTCACAGCGCTTCCACGTGGGGTCGTTCCGCGCGAGCCGCGTAGCGGCGACTGGCAGTAGCCTCGGGCGCAAGCCCGTGCAACGAAGGGCCTCCAACAGGACGCGAGCCCCGTCAGGGGCGATTGAGCTCGCCACCTCGATCGCCCCTGGCGGGGCTCGCAGTTGTGCGCTCGCGGTGTGACGAATGCGGGCTAGCCCGCATTTCTCACAACGCATGCACGTGGTGTCGTTCCGTGTGAGCCGCGTAGCGGCGATTGGCAGTAGCCTCGGGCGCAAGCCCGTGGGAAGCGGAATGGGAAAACACCTGGAGCCCTGTCAGGGGCGATTGAACACGCGAGCTCAATCGCCCCTGACGGGGCTCCGGTCCTCTTGGAGGCCCTTTCATTCCCACGGGCTTGCGCCCGAGGCTACTGCCAGACGCCCCTGACGGGGCTTGCCGTTGTACGCTGGCGTGAGTCCTATCCGATTCGGGTGCCTGCCCCGAGGCCTGGCTCCTCGTCGTATGTGGCAGGGTGTTTGGACAAGCCCGCACGGTGCGCGCCCCAGAAGGGCTTCTCGTACAGGCGCCTCCGTTGCGGCGAGCAGCCTGGCGCGCTCCACCTGTGAGAAATGCGGGCTAAGCAGGGTTCGCTCCCCCCGACTTGCTTTGCCGTGCCGACCTCGAGTAGGGTCGCGGCTCAGGAGGAAGCTGCGGCATGAGTGAACTCGCCAGGATCGCCATCTTCGCCGGCCTGGGGTTGGCGAGCGGGTTTGTGTTCTTCGGCCTGCTCGACCGGCTCAACGCGCGGCTGGCCGAACAGGCCGAGCAGAGCGGCACGCCCCGAACGCGGGCGATCGCGGCGACGCTCGTGCTGCGCTTCGTCCTGCTCGGGGCGATCATCTTCATCTCGATCCGGACAGGGATCGGCTACCTGTTCGTCACCTTCGCCGGCTTCCTGCTGGCCCGCGCGCTGTCCTTGCGCCTGCTCGCGCGGAAGGAAGAGGAATAGCCTCACGCAAAGGCGCAAAGCCGCAAAGGGGAAGCGGCCAGCGGCCTGTGGCCTCTGGCCGGATCAACAACTCGCCGTCACTCGCGCAGGCGGTTCACGACGCGCGTGATGCCATGCTTGATCAGTTCAGCACCGAAGTTGATGAGCAGGCCGAGCCGTTTGTCAGCCAGGCGCAGGTAAGTCAGGAGTTGCTTCTTGTGGACGGGCGCTACTTCCTCAACGGACTTGAGCTCGATGATTACCTTGCCCTCCACGACCAGGTCGGCGCGAAAGCCCTCGTCCAACTCAATGCCGTCGTACACAACGGGCAAGGCTTGCTGGCGAGATACCGTCAGACCTCGCTTGCGGAGTTCATGCTCGAGCGCGGCCTCGTACACCGTTTCGAGCAATCCCGGCCCAAGAGCCGTGTGGACCGTGTAGGCCGCATCGACGATCTCCCGGGCAACCTCGTTCTCGGTCATGTCAACACCCCTCTACGGTCACGGAAAGGGCTCCCGCCCTTTCCGTGCCTCCCCCTTCGCGCCTTTGCGCCTTTGCGTGAGGCTATTCCCGTCCTCGGGCGGCGAGGGCGGCGTGGATCTCTTCGTGGCGCTTCTTGGTGATCGGGTAGAAGACGGCGGCGACCATGCCGGCAATCACCATGCACGCCGGGATCGGGCCGAACAGGAGGCGGATGGCCCAGATGACCGTCCGGCTCGGGTGCACGTCGGGGCTGAACTCGGTCAGGCCCAGAACGGTGCCGGCGATGAAGATGCCCAGCGCAGCCGCGAGCTTCTGCGCGAACGTGACGAAGCCGTAGAAGATCCCCTCGCGCCGCATGCCGGTCTTGAGCTCGTCGTACTCGACGCAGTCGGGGATAATGGCCCACGGGATCACATAGATAGCCGAGATCCCGATCCCGCCGGCCACCGCGAAGATCCACACGTAGTGCGTGGTCCCGGGCGCGAGCGCGAACGTTCCGAAACCGACAGCCGCGTACACGCACATCCCAGCCGCGTAGGCGATCCGCTTGCCGAAACGCGCGCTCACCAGCACCCAGACCGGCAGCATGGCCGCCGCTGTGAGGAAGGTTCCTCCGAGCACGTACAAGAGCTGGCTGCCGTAATGAAGCCAGTAGCCGAAGAAGAAGATGAACATGCCGGTCGTCATCGACAGCGCCACCCACGCCGCCAGGTACATCGAGAGGGCAAGGGAGAACGGCCGGTTGTGCAGCACGAGGCGGAAGCCCTCGAGGATCGAGATGCGCCGCACGACACGCTCGGGATGGCGCTCCCGACACCCGAAGAACACGACGAGCGGCCCGCTCATCATCAGCACGCCGCAGATGGCGCCCACACGAACGAAGCTTGCCTGCGTCCACTGCTCGTGCTCGGCGCCGGCGATCAGCAACGGCAGCGTCGAGCCGACCAGCACGCCGAGGATCGAGAACGCCATGCGGTACGACGTCAGGCCCGTGCGCGCATCGTAGTCGCGCGTCAGCTCGGGCGTCAGCGCCGCGTGCGGCACGGCCACGCACGTGTAGGCGGTCGCATGCAGCAAGTAGACGACGGCGACGTAGGCGAACCCGTCCCACCTGCCGAACTCGGCCGGCAGCAGCCAGATGGCGACAAACGTCACGCCGAACGGCACCGCGCACAGCAGCAGCCACGGCCGGCGCCGGCCCCAGCGGGTGTCGGTCCGGTCGCTCAGTGAGCCGACAAGCGGGTCGGTGATCGCGTCCCACACCTTGCCGGCCAGGATCACCGTCGCGGCCAGCCCCACACCGACGGCCGTCTTCGTCGCCAGGTACGGGAACAGGTACAGGCCGATGACCGAGAACGCGATCCCGTAGCCGAAATCGGCGTACCCGTACGCGAGCTTCTCGCGCAGCCGTAGCTCGTCGCGACCCATACGCCCCCCGTCGAGGAACCCCCTTACACGCATCGCCAGTATAGCCCGGCCGACCGTCCACCGCAATCACCTCGCCGAGGAGAAGCTCTGGCAAAGCCGCGCGCAGACGCGCGGCGGGACTTGTTTTCGCGTTTGCCACAAGTCGGAACGGGAGCTATCCTCTTGCACACTAGCTCATGCAACGCAAGGCGCTGCTTCGACAACGTAGCGCGCACGGAATGCGAGGAGGTGACTGCAATGGCCGAGCCCAGTGAGCACGAGAAGAGAATACGAGACTTCCGAGAAACAGCGCAGAACGTCCTGGAGTGGACCGAGGAGTCCTTGGTGAGAAGGGGCGACCTTGGGTCAACCGGGTGCTTCGAGGAACTGCGCCCCCGGTTTGGTCGGATCCTCGGGCGCTTCGGTCGACTGAAGGCGTGTCTACTTGACAACGTGCCTTACGGGGTGCTTCAGAAGCTGAACGCTCTGGGCAACAGAGCCTTGTCGGTTTTCGAGCGAATCAACCTCTATAGCACCGAAGACCCAAATGCCCGTCAAGTGCGCCGCCAACTGGGCAGCGACGTAGACGGTTTCGACTTGGAGTCCTATGAGCTCGCGGCCAAAGTGTTCGCCACCGAAGAGTCGAGGGACGAGGAGCTTGAGCAGCTTCGCCAGGGCTTACGGGAAGAGTCGAACGCTCTGTCTAACGTAAAGCAGAGAGCCGAAGACGTGCTGCAGGAGACGCACGACGTCCTCGCCCAAGCACGCGCGGTGGTCGCCGAGGCCGGTGTGTCCCAGCACGCCATGCACTTCAAGGAAGCAGCCAACGAGTACAGCAAGAACGGCAAGAGATGGTTGACGGCAACCGTGATCTCTGCTGTCCTCGCAGTAGGCTACACGGTCTTCCTCTTTTGGTTGTACATGGAGTATGGCAACCCCGACGTGAAAACCGGCCATTCGATACAACTCGCTATCCTCAAGTTGCTGCCCTTGTCGATTCTCTACTCCGGTCTGCTTTGGTGCGCGAAGAACTACCGAAGTCAGAGACACAACTACGTCATCAGCAAGCATAGGCACGATGCGCTCAGCACGTTTGAGGCCTTTGTGAAAGCAGCGGGTGACGAACAGACCAAGAACGCCGTCCTTATCCAGGCTACCCAGGCAGTCTTCTCCCCTCAGGCTTCTGGCTTCGTGTCCCAAGACTTGGAGGGTGTTCAAGGCCCGCAGGTGATCGAACTCTTCAGACACGCGACGGGTGCAGGCAAGGACAGCGGTTGATCCGCGCAGCAAAGACAGCATCCCCCTGCGTGCCACCGGATGACTGCCCTCTCTGCGTCTCTGCGAGATACCTCTTTCCTCACGAGCGGCCTCGCGTGGTATCGTCGACGCGTACAGGCCCGAAGCAGCGCAATGGCCGACGGAGGCGAACCGGATGAAGATCGGGGTGATGAGCGACTCGCACGGCGAGCTCGACAACGTGCGCGAGGCGGGGCGGTTCCTGACCGAGGAGCTCGGGGTGGACCTGATCGTCCACCTCGGCGACGACATCGAGGACGCCGAGGCGCTGCGCGATCTCGGCCCCGAGGTGATCGCCATCCCCGGCGTCTTCAGCGAGCTCTACAAGGACCCGGCGGTGACAAACCGGGTCCGGACCGACTGGGGCGCCTGGCGCGTCCTGCTGAGCCACACGCCGGACGCCCACAAGTACGATCTTCCGGAAGATCCTGACCCACAGGCACTTGTGAGGGCAGGCGAGGTCGACCTGCTGCTCCACGGCCACACGCACACGCCGTTCGTGAGCGAGAAGGCGGGCGCCGTCATCGTCAACCCCGGCCACCTCAAGTCGAGCGACAAGAAGGGCCACGGCGCCTCGTTCGCCTGCCTCGAGGTGCGCGGCCGCGAGCTCGAGGTGACCGTTTACTCGCTGGCGAGCAAGAGCGTGCTCCACAGCGAGGTGTTCACCAGGAGCTGAAAGGCTTGGCCTTGGCCCCGGCCCCGTGGTATAGGATGCCTTTCTCTACGGCATAGGGGAGAACGAGCGCCATCGGCGCGCTGTCCATGGTTGCACGTTTGCACATCGGCAACCGTCCACAACGAACCCGTCCTTGCGCCGCGCCCACGAACGGCCTGTGTCTTTCTCCGCGCATCGCCCGCTTTCGAAAGCCCGGCTCAACCGCCATGCCACGCACCATTCTATCCAGGGAGAACAGCAGATGATCCGCAAGGAAGACGCACTCGACTACCACAGCCGCGATCGCCGAGGGAAACTGGAGGTCATTGCCTCCAAACCGTGCCTGACGCAGCGCGACCTGTCGCTCGCCTACACGCCCGGCGTGGCCGAGCCGTGCCGCGTCATCGAGAAGAACCCCGACGAGGTCTACACCTACACGGCGAAGGCGAACCTGGTGGCCGTCGTCTCGAACGGCACGGCCGTGCTCGGGCTCGGCGACATCGGCCCGCTCGCCGCCAAGCCGGTGATGGAAGGCAAGGCCGTGCTGTTCAAGCGGTTCGCCGATATCGACGTGTTCGACATCGAGCTCGACACGCACGATCCCGAGGAAGTGATCCGCGCCTGCGAGCTGCTCGAGCCGACGTTCGGCGGCATCAACCTCGAGGACATCAAGGCGCCCGAGTGCTTCCACATCGAAGAGACGCTCGTCGAGCGGCTCAACATCCCCGTCTTCCACGACGATCAGCACGGCACGGCCATCATCAGTGGCGCCGCGGTGCTCAACGCGCTCGAGCTCGTCGGCAAGAAGGTCGGCGAGACGAAGGTCGTCTTCAACGGCGCGGGCGCCGCCGGGATCGCCTGCGCCACGCTCTATGAGACCCTCGGCGTCAAGCGCGAGAACATGATCCTGTGCGACAGCAAGGGCGTCATCTACGCCGGGCGCGCTGAGCGGATGAACAAGTACAAGGAATACTTCGCCTCCGACACGAAGGCGCGCACGCTGGCCGAGGCGATGGTGGGCGCCGATGTGTTTGTCGGCGTGTCGGTCGCCGACTGCGTCTCGCAAGACATGGTGCGCTCAATGGCCGACAACCCGGTCGTGTTCGCGATGGCAAACCCGGACCCGGAGATCACCTACACCGACGCGAAGGCCGCGCGTGATGACATCATCATCGCCACCGGCCGCTCCGACTACCCAAACCAAGTCAACAACGTGCTCGGCTTCCCGTTCATCTTCCGCGGCGCGCTCGACGTGCGCGCCACCGCGATTAACCAGGAAATGAAGATCGCGGCCTCGCACGCGCTCGCCAACCTGGCCAAGGAGAACGTCTCGGACTGGCTCGGCGCCGCCTACGGCGGCCAGCAGTTCGAGTTCGGCCGCGACTACATTATCCCCAAGCCGTTCGACCCGCGCGTACTGCTCTGGGTGGCGCCCGCGGTCGCCAAGGCGGCGATGGACACCGGCGTGGCCCGCCTCACAGTTGACCTCGACGAGTACAGCGACCAGCTCGAGGCGCGGCTCGGGCGCGCGCGCCAGATCATGAGGCCGATCGCGCGCCGGGCCAAGCAGCACCTCAAACGCATCGTCTACCCGGAGGGCGAGTGCGACAAGGTGCTCTACGCGGCCGAGAACGTGATCGACGAAGGGATCGCCCGGCCCGTGCTGCTCGGCAACCAGGCGCGGATCGAGCAGCGGATGCGTGAGCTGCGCGTGAGCCTGCCCGGCGTCGAGATCGTCGACATCGACACCTCGCCGGAACGCGCGCGCTACGCCGACGAGCTCTACAAGCTCCGCTATCGGCGCGGCGTCAACAAAGCCGACGCCGACACGCTGCTCCAGAACTCCGACTACTACGCGGCCATGATGCTGCACCTGGGCGACGTCGACGGCGTGATCTCGGGGCTGACCAAGCACTACCCGACCACCATTCGCCCCTACCTCGAGATCGTCAAAACCGCGCCCGGCATCAAGACGCCGGCCGGCATGTACATCGTGATCTCGCGCGGGCGCGTGACGTTCTTCGCCGACACGACGGTCAACATCGACCCGACGGCCGAGGACCTGGCGCACATCGCCATCGCGTGCGCCGACAGGGTGAAGCAGTTCTTCAATATCGAGCCGCGCATCGCCATGCTCAGCTTCAGCAACTTCGGCTCGGTCCGGCACCCGCTCACCGATAAGATGCGGCGCGCGGCCGAGCTCGTCCAGGAGCTCCGGCCCGACCTCGTGGTCGACGGCGAGATGCAGGCCGACACGGCGGTCGATCCGGCGATCGTCGCCTCGACCTACCCATTCTCGAGAGTCAAGGGCGACGCGAACCTGCTGATCTTCCCCGGCCTGTCGAGCGGCAACATCGCCTTCAAGCTGATGCAGCGGCTCGGCGGCGCCTCGACGATTGGGCCGATCCTGACCGGCATGCGCCGGCCCGTGCACCTGCTCATGATCGGCGCCTACGAGGTGCGCGACATCGTCCACATGACCGCTATCG
>Ga0307422_1000948_pt1 | contig 15454 bp, 10 predicted proteins | sample SalMarWE160290MG_FD_202153 | JGI IMG/M metagenome (GOLD analysis project Ga0307422, IMG submission 202153) | Salt marsh sediment microbial communities from the Plum Island Ecosystem LTER, Massachusetts, United States - WE1602-90 | ecosystem: Environmental > Aquatic > Marine > Intertidal zone >...
GCTGATAGAGCGCGTGATCGAGTCGGGCCACGGCTCCACCATCGAGCACGTGGTCTTCACCTTCGCCATCACCGGCGTCAGCCGCGCCCTCAGCCACCAGCTGGTCCGCCACCGGGCTGGCGTCTCCTTCGACCAGCAGAGCCAGCGCTACGTCAGCTACAAGAAGGGCGCCTCGACAATGACGCCGCCCACGATCGCCGCGGATCCGGAGCTGCGGGACCGCTACCAGGCCCAGGTCGAGAGTGCGCTGCAGCTGTACTCGGAGATGGTGGAGGCCGGCATACCGAGCGAGGACGCCCGCTTCGTCTTCCCCAACGCCACGCGCACCAACCTGGTCATGACCGTCAACCTGCGCGAGCTGATCCACATCTCAGGGCTGAGGCTGTGCACCATGGCCCAGTGGGAGATCAGGCGGCTGTTCAGGCAGATCCGCCACGAGGTCTTCGCGGTGAGTCCCTTCCTGGGCGGCTTCCTGGTCCCCAAGTGCGTGCCGCTCGGCTACTGCGACGAGGCCGGCAACCGCGACGAGCATTGCCGTATCAGGCCTCACAAGGACACCGTCCTTGCCGCCTGGGCCGAGAAGGCTGGGAAGCCCCTCCCGCGAAGTGTTACGGACACCGATCCGGCTACTTGAGCAGTAGTACGCGAGCCCGCCTGCGGCACCTCACAAGGCCGAATCCGGGAGGTCGAAAGACCTCATCGATCCGCGCCGGACCCGACCGAACACCTCGTCTGCGCTATGTGGCTGCCGGTACGGATAGGGTTTGGGCCTGGTACCTCTTGAGGGGTGCCGGGCGGCACCACCGGGCCCCATGATTCCCGCATAACAGGCTCTCGATTCGCGGGCCACGAACGGGCCATAATGTGCGGTGCTCTCCAAGAGCAGCGGGCCGTTCGTGTCCGGCATCGAGGCTTGGCGGGTAGCGAAGATGCTGTTAGCCTCTGTGTTCCCAAAGCAGGGAGTCACTTTCACGGGGAGATGATGGTGGAAGATACGGCCCCGCGTCAGCCGAATCGGTTCCTGGCTGACCTGACGCAGGCAATGCGAGCCACGGCCGAGTCTGCGCGTCAGGCCACGATCGACCAGTGCCACGCGGACGCCAAGGCCTACACGGAGAAGCTGCACGCCCGCACGGACGACGAGGCGGCCTCGCTGCGCAAGGCGGCCGAAGCCGACGTCAGCGCGATTCGCGATTGGTCCAAGGCGGAAGTGGAGCGGATCCGGGTCGAGACCGAGCAGCGGATCGCCCGCCGTCGCGAGTTGCTCGAGCAGGAGCTGCAGGAGTACAACTCGGCCATCGAGCTCGAGATCGGGCGCGTCGAGAAGCGCATCTCCGCTTTCGAGGAGGAAGTCGCCGGCTTCTTCCAGAACCTGCTGAACGAGGCCGATCCCACCATCTTCGCCAGCATGGCCGCCCAGATGCCCGACCCGCCCTCGTTCGAGGAGCCGGAGCAGGCCCCGCTTTCCACTGACCTGCGGGCCCGCCGCGAGGAGATCATGCGCCAGCCCGAGACAGAGGCTCCCACGCCCCTGCCCGAGCCCACCATGCCCGAGGCCCCGGCCCCCGAAGAGGAAGAGACGCCCAAGCGCGCCGCGTCCGAGAAGTCGTCCAAGACGTCCGGCGCCACCGAATCGACCCAGGTCGTCGTCGTCGGCCTGGTCAGCGTCGCCAGCATCGCCCAGTTCAAGCGCCAGCTCGGGCGCTTGCCGGGCGTCAAGAACGTCGGGGTCTCGTCCGGCCCTGACGGGGAATTCATCTTCACCGTCGGCCATTCGGCAGAGACTGCCCTAAACTCGCTCATTCCGACCCTGCCTGCGTTCCAGGCCAGGGTCGTCAACGAGCGCGAGGGCGTGCTCAATGTTTCCGCACACGATCCCGAAGCAGAAGGCTAGACTAGGCGGGTTCGCGCAAACCAGGGAGACTCCGTCACCGTGTCCCGGCCAGCAGTAGTCATATCTCTACCGCAAGCAGAGCTCATCGCCGTCGCCGAGCAGTTGGCTGAGGCCGGCTACGAGCCGGTCGAGGTCGCCACCCCGGAGGACCTCGAAGCCCTGCTGAACACCCGGCGCGATGTCGGGGTTGCAATCCTCGACGGTGAGTACGACTTCGACAAGACGCTCGAGATGTACGCCCTCCTGCACGAGGAGGATCGCGCCATCCCGTGCCTGATGGTCGTTGCCGCTCGAGCCCTGGACAGAATGGGTGTGGGCGGGCGCTCGGGCGCGAACGACGAGTACTTCACCCGGCCCTATTCGGCCGAGTCACTGCGCTGGCGCGTCGAGGCCATGCTGATCCGGGCCGAGGTGGCTACCGAGGCCATCGGCGCCGGCAGCGGCGTCTTCGAGGCAGCGGTTACGGCGGCTGCCGCGCCCGATGCCGCCGCCGATTCTCGCCGTGGCCAGATCGTGATCGTCTTCAACCCCAAGGGGGGCGTCGGCAAGACGACTATCGCCGTCAACGTCGCGGCGATGCTGCAGACCCGCAAGGAACAGAAGGTCCTGCTCGTGGACTGCGACACAGTCACCGGCCACGTGGCCTCATCTCTGGGCATGGAGAACACCCGAACCGTCGCCGACGCCTGGACGGAGGACCTCAACACCGGTATCGCGGAATCGTTCTCCGAGATCGCCACGCCGCACCTGAACGGCGTCTCAGTGCTGGTCATGGCCGAGTCGCCGCTGCACACAGAGATCCTGGAGCCGAAGCGCGTGGCTGAGGCCATCACCGCCGCCCGCCGCGTCTACGACTGGGTGATCGTGGACATGCACCCGGACTACGGGCCGCTGAACCAGGTGATCTTCGAGCGGGCGGACAAGATCCTCGTACCGGTGACGCCGGACGTGCCGGCCATCCGGGCCGCGGTCCAGCTGCGCGAGGTTGCCGTCGAGCTAGAGATCCGCGATCGCCTGGCGATGGTCGTCAACCGCGCCAACAGCGGCGTCGCCGTGGCAGACATGGAGCGCACCGTGGGCATGCCCGCCCTGGCCGAGATCAGGTCGGCCGGCATGCTCTTCGTGCGGGCCGCCAATGAAGGCCGCTCGGCCGTCGAGCGCTTCCCCAAGGAGAAGGTGATCGACGACATCGAGGTCCTGTCCGACCGGATGCTGCAAACCCGCGAGCCCGGTCAGGCCAAGACCGGCAGCAGCTTCATGGGCCTGTTCGGCGGCGGCCGCAACACGAACCCGTCGGTCCGCGCCTCCTAGCCCCTGGCTCCGCTTCCGCTTGGCCGGGCCCCGGTCGTTCCCCGTGCCTTAGCGGGCTGCTTCCCGTAGTCGCCCAACTCCTGGCCCGACCAGGTGAGGAGCGTGCCCGTCGGCATCTCGATGCCGTTCTCGTTGAATGCGGTCAGCAACCTGCGGCGCAGCTCGCCTGAGGTCGCCCACTGGGCGGCCGGCCGAACCTTGCCCAGGACCAGCAGCGTTACGCCGCGATCGCCCAGTTCGTTGACGCGCTCCACGTGCGGCGCCTCGATGATCTGCTCGGCCAGCGTCGGGTCGGCCGCCATCTCCTGGCCGACCTGGTCGATGACCCGCTTGACCTTGTCCATGTCGGTGCCGTAGGCGACCTCGACCTGCTCGTTGACGCGGGCCCAGACCCGGGTCATGTTCGAAACGACCGTTACCTGGCCGTTGGGGATGGTGTGGACGGTGCCACTCAGATCGCGCAGGGTCGTGCGGCGCAGGGTGAAGTCCTCGACCACGCCGCCCACGTCGGCGATCTTGACGATGTCGCCGACCGAGTACTGGTTCTCGATCAGGATCAGCGCGCCGGTGAGGTAGTCGTGCACCAGGCTCTGGGTGCCCAGGCCGACGGCGATGCCGGCCACGCCCAGTCCGGCGATGGCCGGCCCGATGTCGATCTGGAACGCGCGCTCCACAACCATGAGCCCGGCGATCATGAAGACGAAGAACCGCACGACGTTGACGAACAGGCTTTCGATGGTGTCCGAGCGCTTCTTGATCTCGATCTCAGTCAGCTCGGAAGCCGTGCCTTCTAGTGCGGCAGTCCGCTCCAGGAGCGTGCCGACTGCTCCGTGCACGAAGACCCGGGCCAGCCTGACCAGGAGCCAGCCGCCGATGAGGATGGCCAGGACCGCCACTCCCATCTCGGCGATCGCGCCCAGCCGGTCGCCGTCGGGAAGCGAGATTGTCACGCCGAAGATCTCGATCGTCTGCATGTCGATAGCCTAACCCCTCGCCCAAATCCCCTCCGGGCGCAACGCGGCCCCTCGGGAGGGGGACCGAGGGGCCGCGTAAGGATCGTTCGCGGATTGGACGTCAGGCGCCGGCAACGACCCCGCCGATGCCGGCTGTAATCCCGGCCGCGGCTTCGCGAGCCTGCGCTACCAATTCCGGCACGCGGCTGGGCGGGATGCGCCCGCCGGAGGCTCGCACCTCAAGGGTCGCCACGACATCGGAGCGGCGGTCGAAGACCGGAACGGCTACAGCGTTGACCGTGGGCTCGAACTCGCCGAAGGCGGTCGCGAAGCCACGCTTGCGCACCCGGGCCAGCTCCTCGAGCAGGAGGTCGACTCGAACGATCGTGTGAGACGTGTAGGGCGTGAAGCCCACCTTGGACAGGCGGATCACCTCGCGCTCGGCCCGGTTGGCCAGGAGCACCTTGCCGGGCGCCGTGGCATGGAGCGGCAGGCTCCGCCCGGAGCGATCGCGGCCGTTGCCGGAGGCATCCGAGTACGCGATCACGAGAGCGGCGTCGTCCTCCAGCACTTCCAGCGTGGTCGTCTCCTTGACCAGCCGGGCCAGGCCTTCCAGCTGTGGCATGGCAATCGAGCGCAGGTCGAGCGTCTCCTCCGCATGGCCACCCAGCCGCACTACCGCGAGGCCGAGCCTGTACTTGCCGGAGTCGTCATCCTGCTCCACCAGGCCGCGCTTCTGGAGCGTGGCCAGGAGCCGCGAGGCCGTCGATTTGTGGAGACCGAGGCGCCTGGCCAGCTCGGTCACGCCCGCCTCGCCCTCGGCATCGCCCAGGGCGATCAGCAGTGAGGCAGCACGGTCTACCGACCGAACCGCATTCCCGTCGAGCATCATTCCGTCTTCCTCCGGGCCGACCCGGGAGTTTCCGCAACGCCCCGTCAGCCCTGCCGGAGCGCCGATCCTGGCTTCACTTGAGTTCCGCATAGCGGGACACTCAATGTTTAGCAGTTTGCTCAGAATTAGTCAAGGGCGCGGGGACGATTCGGGCCAGTCCAAGCCACGCCTACCCTTTCTCGTAGGGTCCATGGAAGCGCATCGGGCGTGACAGAACGCTCAGCGAGCGGCCGGTGGCGATTCGGATTGCTTGCAGGTTGGCAGCCGGACGCGGCCGCGGCGTCGTAACATCGTGAGCGCAACCGCCGCTACCAAGTGGAGGGGCTCGTGCCGGCCGATTCTGTCAACCCTCGGGCTGCGCCGCCTCCGTCCGGCGCGCCCGCGGCGCCGCTGGGGCCGATGGGCCTGGCGGCTGTGCGCGCCCGCTTCCCGGCGCTCAAGCGGATGCAGGGCAATCACTCCTATGTCTACCTGGACGGGCCGGGCGGGACTCAAGTGCCCCAGGCCGTGCTCGACGCCATGACCGGCTACCTGCGGCACAGCAACGCCAACCACGACGGCGCCTTCGCCACCAGCGAGGAGAGTGACGCCCTTCTGGCCCGAGCTCATGCGGCGGCAGCAGACTTCCTGGGGGCCGAACCGCACGAGATCGTCTTCGGCCAGAACATGACGACGCTCACCTTCGCCGTCAGCCGGGCCATCGGGCGGACGCTGTCCGCAGGCGACGAGATCGTGGTGACGCGTCTCGACCACGACGCGAACATCGCGCCCTGGCTGGCCCTCGAAGAGGAGCGCGGGGCCGTGGTCCGCTGGGTCGAGATCCGGCCCGACGACTGCACTCTGGACATGGAGAGCCTGTCGCGGGCCATCGGCCGGCGGACAAAGGTCGTGGCGGTCGGCCTGGCTTCCAACGCCGTGGGCACCGTCAATCCCATCGAGCGCATCGTGGCCATGGCCCGTGCCGCCGGGGCGCTGACCTACGTGGATGCGGTTCACGCCGCGCCCCACCTGGCCATCGACGTGGCCTCGTTGGGCGCCGACTTCCTCGTCTGCTCGCCCTACAAGTTCTTCGGGCCCCACATGGGATTGCTGTATGGAAGGGGCGATCTGCTGGACCGCCTGTCCGCATACAAGGTCCGGCCCGCTTCGGACACGGCTCCCCACAAGTGGGAGACGGGCACTCTGCCCGGCGAGGCGCTGGCCGGCCTCCTGGGGACCTTCGCCTACCTGGAGTGGCTCGGCGAGAAGTACGGCGGTCCGTCAGTCGGGCTGGCCGGGTCCGACACCGAGGCGGCCAGCAACCGGGACCGGCTGCGGGCGGCGATAGCCGTCATCCGCGCCACGGAAGCCATCCTGACCCGGCGGGCTCTGATGGCCCTGGGTGACGTGCCGGGCCTCAAGCTGCGGGGGATCGTCGAGGCGGACAGGCTCGACGAGCGCGTGCCGACCTTCGCCTTCACCATGTCCGGGCGAACGCCGCGCGAGGTCGCGACCGAGTTGGGCCGGCAGGGTGTGGCCGTCTGGGACGGCGACTTCTACGCCTGGGAGCTGGTCAAGGCGCTTGGCCTGGCTGGTTCGGGCGGTCTCATTCGGGTAGGGTTGGTCCACTACAACACAACGGTCGAGATAGACCGGCTGGTGGAGGTACTGCTTGACATCGCGAGGACGAGATCGCGGGAAAGCCGCCTTCTTCGAGGCCCTGCGGAACGGCGACCGCAAGACGGTTGAGGCGGCCCTGGCCGTCGACGCCGGGCTGCTGACGGCGCGCGACGAGAGGAACCGCTCGGCGGTCATGGCGGCGGCCTACGCCGGTCAATCGCGCCTGGCGGAGGAGCTCTCGGAGCGAGTCGGTGCCGACGCGCTGAGCCTGTTCGAGGCGGCCGCCACAGGGAACCTGGCCGCGATCCGCAGCCGGCTTGAGGGTGGATCGGAGATCGAGGATCACAGCGACGACGGCTACTCGGCGCTGCACTTCGCGGCCTACTTCGGCCGTCTGGAGGTGGCCCGGATGCTCCTGGAGAGCGGCGCCGACCCCAACTCGGTGGCCCAGAACCAGTCACGCGTCACGCCGCTGCACAGCGCCGTCGCCGGTCGCCACCGAGACCTGGCGGGCCTCTTGCTGGCCCTCGGGTCCTCGCCCAACGCGGTCCAGCAGGGTGGTTTCACGCCCCTCCACGCCGCGGCCCGCAACGGCGACGAAGCGACCGTGGGCCTGCTGCTGCTCCGCGGCGCCGATGCCACCCGACCGGCCGACGACGGCCACACGCCAGCCGATCTGGCAGCGCTGGCCGGCTATGCCGCTCTGGCCGAGCTGCTCCGCGAGGCGGCCAGCCCCTGATCAGGCACGCAGCCAGCCCGGCAGCTCCCGCGACAGAGTGGCCAGCGGCAGGGTGCCGTGACCCAGGACGGCATCGTGGAAGGCCCGCAGGTCGAAGGCTGAGCCCAGCTCCGCGGTAGCCTCGCGGCGCAGCTTCTCGATCGCGCGCTGGCCCACCTTGTAGGTCAGGGCCTGGGCCGGCAAGCAGATGTAGCGGTCGGTCTCGATGACCGCGTCCGTGTCCGACAACCCGGCCTCTCGCAGCAGCGCGATGGCCTGCTCGCGCTTCCAGCGGAAGGCGTGGATGCCGGTGTCGACGACCAGCCGAGCCGCACGCCAGGCCTGACCGTCGAGCATGCCAAAGCGTTCAGTTGCGTCGAGATACAGGCCCATCTCGTCGGCCAGCCGCTCCGAGTAGAGGCCCCAACCCTCGACGTAGGCCATCCCGGCCATGCGGGAGCCCATGCGGCGGAAGGGGCTGAGCTCGGTCATCTCGGTCTGGAGGGCGATCTGGAAGTGATGGCCGGGCACCGCCTCGTGGAAGCTGGTGGTGGCCAGGTTCATGTACGTCCGTGAGGGCAAGTCGTAGGCGTTGACGTAGTAGGTCCCCGGCCGGCTGCCGTCGACGGCCGGTGGGTAGTAGAAAGCCGCCGGCGAATCGGCCTCCTTGAAGGGCTCGACCTGCCTGACCTCGACCCCGGCGACGGGCAAACGGCCGAAGTAGCGCGGGGCGGCCGCCATGGCCCGCTCGATCTGGCCGCGGGCCCGGGCCAGGTACTCGTCGACGGTGGCGGGCCTGCCCTGCGGCCCCGAGGAGAGACTGTCGCGTGCCCTGGCCGTGTCGTCGCCAAAGCCCTCGGCGCGGGCTATCTCCCGCCTCTCGGCCTCGATGGCCTGCAGCTCCTCGAGGCCGATGCGATGCAGGTCGGCCGGGTCGGGCTCCAGCGAGGTCCAGGCCATGACCTGGGTCCGGTACAGCTCCTCGCCGTCCGGAGCCGACCACAGGCCGGGATCGCGGCGCGAGGCCTCCAGGTAGGGGCCCCGAATGGCTTCCAGGAAGGCGAGATCGGCCGGCTTGACGCAGTCCCGGACCGCGGCCGCCAGCCTTTCGCAATCGGCCTTACCGGGCGGGTTCGCCGCGACAACGACCGGTGACTCTTCGTCCGGCATCTCGAGGATTCGCTCCAGCTGGGCCACAACTCGCTCGGCGACGATCCGAGCCGCCGTCAGGCCGGCGTCCAATCCCTCTCGGACCAGCTCGGCGTTGGCCGCCATGAAACGCGGGTACTCGTTCACACGGGCCAGGAACTGCTCGAAGCGCTCGGGCGTGTCCATCCGCTGGAAGCCGGCCAGGAGCGGCAGCAGAGTCTGCGGACCGTCCATCTGGTCGACCACCTTGAGCCGGTCGATGCGCTGCTCCAGCTGCTCCAGCTCGATACGGCAGACGACACCCAGGACGTCCAGCGTGACCGCCTGCTCGGTTGGGATCGCAGATCCGGTCCCGGACGCGCCGGCCTGGATGGCGTCCGCCGCGGCCAGCGTCTCCTCGTACAGCCGGCGAGCCATGTCCCGGCCGTCGGGGCCAGGGTCGTCGAGCCTGTCGGCTCCCTGTTCGTAGCCCAGGACCGTGGCGGTTATGGGCGACAGGTCGAGCACGCCGTTCCAGAAGCCGTCTGCCAGGTCATCGATCGCGCGGGCCGGGTCGAGTTCGGGATTCACCGGAACCTCCTTCCCCGAAAGGCCGTGAGGGATGTGACGGACAGTATGGGTCGTCGGGCGCCGGGCGTCAGGTGGCGAAGAGGGGAAGCTGCTGGGTAGCCGTCGCGTCGGCCTCGAGGCCCAAGTAGGGCTCGAGGGCGGCCAGCGTCACCTCCTCCAGCGCCGCGAAGGCAGCCAGCTGATCCCATTTCAGAACGTGCCAGTTGCGGTGGGCGAAAGCTCGCCGGAGCAGGGGCGAACGCTCGAGCTTGAGCGCTACCAGAGCCGCTCGCTGGGGCGGTATGACAAGAAAGCGCACCACGTTGTCGTCCTCGGGGAAGCGCTGGTGGCGAACCAGAACGGCGTCACCCAGCATCGCCGTCCACTCGACCTCGAACAGGAAGGCCACCCGATGGCGCGCGTACCAGGCGCAGTCGACGCGCTCCAGCTCGGCCTCCGGCCCCCAGGCGATCAGGGTCGGATGGATGTCGCGCTCGTCCGGCGTCAGGCGAGCCGAGAGCGGACGGCCTTCAGCCCGCCGGGCCTGCTGGCGGCGCCCGATCCAGGCACTCATGCCGAGCCGATGGCCCAGATCGGCCAGGGTGGCGATCACGGCGTCGTGCTCGGCCGAGCGCCGCTCCAGCTGATCCGCGCAGATGGTGGCCTCGGGCGTACTGCCGGCCGCGGCGTAGCTGACCAGACAGGCCCGCACCAGCGCTCGATCGGGCGCCTCGCGGTCGCCGAACATGGCCGCGGTGCGCTCGAAGACCGCCGCCTCGGACAGCTGGCGCGCCGCGGACAGCAGGCTGAAGACGGCCCACTCGGTCCGGTCGGCCAGGGGCTGGGCGGCTCCAGAGCGATCTTCGTCGGCCCCGAGCCAGTACTGGCCCGGCCCGACGCGGCGGACACGGCTGCCCTCCGACTGATCGAGCTCGGCCCGGATCAGGGTCAGCAAGTCGTTGGCCAGGCCGCCCGCATCGGGCGGCTCGGCGTCGGCCGCCGCCCTGGCGGCTGCGGCCGACCTGGCGGCGGAGGAGGCCCCGTCCAAGGCCTGCGTCCCGGCGTCCGCACCGGGGCCGGCATCAGCCGACCAGACCGAGGCCGGCCCCTCGACGGCGTCTATCCAGGAATCCCAGCCGGTTTCCGCGCCCTGGGGCCGCAGCTGCGTCGCCAGCCGGGCCAGCTGGCCGGAGCGGTCCAAGCCCACCAGCAGCTCTCCCAGCAGATCCTCGAAACGGGCCGGCTCGCCGCGAGCCTTCAGCACCTCCACGGCGACATCGGCGACGGCCCCGGCCGCGGCCTCCGCCCGGAAGGGCCCCCGGGCCAGCTTGTCAGGAGCGGCGAAGACGCTCTGGCCCGGGTCCTGATCGGGGCCGAACCCCGCGACCTCGATCGGGTCCGGGGCCTTGCGCGGGGGCGGAGGCGCGAAAACGGCGATCGCAGGGCTGTCGCCTTCGTGGCGATGCAGCCGAGCCTCCACCAGGCGCCAGCCCGCCGCGGCACCGCCCAGCGCCGCCGCGATCAGCGTCCGCGGCTCGGAGTCGTCGACCAGGATCAGCGCCCGTCCGGTCGGGGACAGGACGGGCGCGGCGATGGCCAGTGTCCGGGCCGCGCCGAAGGCCAGTTCGTCGGCGCGGCTGTAGCGCCCGGGGCGGGCATCGGTGAAGAGCGCCCGGGCCGGCAGCCGGGCGGCGGCCGGGCCGCCCAGAGCCCAGGCGGTGGCGTGATAGGCCTCCGCCAGCCGGTTTCGAGTCAGGGCCGGCGGCGCCTGGCCGATCGCCATGCGAACCCGCGAGGTGGAGCCGGAGTGAGCGATGCGCTCCCCGTCCAGGCCAATCCGGCGCAGCACCTCGGGCGAGGTCTCAGCCAGCACGACATTGGCCACTCCCTGCTGGATGTCCATCAGGTCCGCCGCGACGCGGGCTGCCACGGCCCGCTTGTCCTGGGACTCCAGCCGGGTCACGAATTCGCGCACGACCGCCAGTCCGTCCAGGAAGGCAGGCCAGGGATTGCGCTCTCGCCACGCCGCGGGCAGAACGGTCTTCAACTCGCCGCCGGCGATACGCACCACGGCCGGCTTGCCCCGGCTGGCGTTGAGCCGCGAGGCCGACCCCACGGCCAGCAGGAAGGCCAGCCGCAGAGCCGCGCTCACCGCCGGCGCGCGGATGTCCGATTCGATCGCCGACAGGATGGCGTGAAGCCCGGCCAGCTGGCGGGGGCTGTGCAGGCCGAGCAGCTCGTCCGAGAGGCTGCTGCCCGGCTCGGGCACCGGGAAGCGGGCCCGCAGGGCCTGGCGCACCTCGTCCGGCAACTCGGCGAAAGCCGCCCGGGCCAGGTCGTCCGGCTCCGGAGGTGCGTGGCGCAGCTCGGGCTCGCCGGAGCGGCGGCCGCAGGCGCCGCAGCCGAACTCGCGCCGGCTTACCCGCGGCGCGCCTCGACCAGCTCGCTTGGCGGCCGTCGAACCTCCCCGGGCCGGGGACGTGTCCCAGACCAGGGCATCGAGCACGATCTCCAGGCCGCAGGTCGGGCAGCGGCTGGCGAAGAGCCCATCGATGGCGTCCTTGACCGTCGAGCCGTCCAGCGGCCGCTGGGCGATCGCCTGTACGGCGGCGTCCACGTGACGCATGTCGGGCGGCCGGACGACCACCTCGGACAGAAGCCGCGTCAGGGCCAGCGCCTCGACGTCGATAACCCGCCTCTGGCCGGCGATGGCGGCCCGGGCGACCCAGCCGCCCCGGCCGTTCAGGTCCAGCACGGCCTCGCCCGGGCGAGTCGAGGCCTCGATCAGGGGCGCCAGCTCGGTGATCGGGAGCGAAGGGGCAATGCGCTCGAAGATAGGCAGTCCGAGACCGCCTTCGATGCGCCGTTCGGCGCGGTTGTTGACGGCGCGCCCCACCATGCCGCCATTGTGACAGACGCGCGGCGTGAGGCCAGCGCCGCGGCGCGGATACCGCCCGCCAGCCCGATGGGAGCGAGTCAGCGCCCCACGTCGTCGTTGACGACCGCCAGCGCACGATCGAGGAAGCGCGCGGCAAACCAGGCCGCCCCGACGGTGGTGAAGTGCGTCTGGTCGTAGCCGGTCTCCCTGATCTTGATGCCTGAGATCCTGCTCGGGCAGGGGTAGCCGTTGGGGCACAGCAGCGAGTCGACCTCGACCAGGTAGGCCCCCGTCCGGTCGTCCAGCGTGTCGAACCACTCCCGGGTCGCCGCCCGAATCGCCGCGTCCTGGCTCTGTACTTCCAGGCACCGGCCGGCCGAAGCCACTCCCTGGCAGCCGGCGGCCTGCTGGCTGCGCAGGGGCGGCAGAATGACGACAACCCTCGCTCCGATCGCCCGGAAGCGATCCAGGACCATGGTCCACTGGCCGAACAGCTCGTCCTTCCAGGCCTGGCTGCCGGGGGCGAGAAGCAGGCCGGTGGAGTCCTTTCGGGCCAGCCTGGAGTTGATGTCGTGCCACACCACGAGATCCGGCCGGGCGGCGACAAGCTGGTCGTGCAGCGACTCCACGTCGGCACACTTGCCCGGGGGCAGGCTTCCGTTCGGGAAGAAGAGAGGCTCGTAGCCGACCGGACAAGCCCGATGCGCCGCCGAGACCAGCGTCCAGGAGCGCCGGGCCGCCTCCGCCTGCAGCCCCGGCACCGCCGAGACCATGACCGAGTCGCCCACGGCGCCAAGAACGAGACCGGATCCGCCCACGGGTGTGGGCTTGACCGCCGGGACCACTGTGTCGACCGGCTCGAACGGAGGACTCGTCGGGCTCGCCGACGGCTGAAGTGGGGTCTGAGTCTGGATCAGAACCGAAGGCGATCCCGGGTCATCGCCCGGCTGGCCCGGGCCCATCGCCCCGGTCAGGGCTGCGATGACCAGGACCACCGCCAGAACCCCCGCGATGGCCGGAATCGCCCGCCACAGGCGCGTCGGCAGTTCGTCACGCCCCACCATGCCGCCATTGTGCCAGACGGGAATCCAGATGCCACCGCGCCTGGAGCGAGCCCGGCGAGACCGACCCGGGGCTGTGTCAGCTGGCGGCCGGCTCGCCAGTCGGGCCGTTGATGGCGGCCAGCGCCAGATCGAAGATGCGCGGGGCAAACCAGGCGGCCCCGGCCGCGGTGAAGTGGGTCTGATCCGAGCCGGGCAGCCTGACCTGTATCCCCGAGATCGTGGATGGACACGGATAGCCGGCCGGGCAGAGCAATGAGTCCACCTCGACGAGGTAGACGCCGGAGAGGCCGTTGAGAGAGGCGAGCCATTCCTGCGTCGCCTCACGGATGATGGAATCCTGGTTCTGAATCTCCCTGCATCGCGCGGCCGAGGCCACACCCTCGCAACCGGGGGCCTGCTGGCTGCGCAGTGGCGGCAGGATGACAACCACCCTGGCGCCACCGGCCAGGAAGCGGTCCAGGACCATCGTCCATTCGGGGAACAGGTCGTCCTTCCAGGCCTGGCTGCCGGGCAGCAGGAGGTTGCCCAGCGGATCCCGACGGGCCAGGGTGGACTGGAGGTCCTGCCACAGCACCAGGTCGGGCTGGGTGGCTATCAGCTGATCGTGGAGCGACTCGACCGAATCGCATTGCCCCGCCGACGGGGTCCCGTCGTCCAGGTAGAGAAGCTCGTAGCCCACCGGACAGCTACGATGCACGGCCGCGACCAGCGTCCAGCCCCGGTCGGCAGCCTCGGTCTCGAAGCCGGGCATGGCCGAGACCATCACCGAGTCGCCGACGACTCCCACGACGAGGCCAGGGCCGCCGAACGGGGTGGCCTGTGAGCCGGGCGCCGGGGTCCCCGGCTGGAGCGAGCCCGCGGCAGCCGAAGGCGGAGGGGTGCGGACCGCGATAGACGGTGGGGCGTCGCTGCCCCACGCGGGGTCGGTGATGCCGTTCAGCGTGGTCAGCACGATGGCCATCGCCACAACGCCCGACGCCGCCGGCACGACTCTGACCAGGCGGGCGGGCGTCAGCTTGTAGCCCAGCAACAACCCGCGCCGCCGGATCGGAGTCTCGACCACCACGTAGGAGACGGCGGTCGCGGCAAAGGTCACCGCGACGGCGAAAAGGGCGAACTCAGGCGATGTGGTGGGTCCCAGCCGTTGGTTGGTGAAGATGATCACCGGAAAGTGCCAGAGGTACATGCCGTACGAGGCCAGGCCGACCAGGACCATCGGCCGGACCGACAGAAGGCGATCGATCCAGCTGCCTGCCTCCAGGCCGGCGATCAACACGGCCACGGCCAGCGACAGGGCCACTGCCCCGCCGTGATAGTAGAGGTCGTTGTCGTCGGCCAGGCCGACGTAGACGGCGGCGATGCCGAGCAAGGCCAGGGGGGCCAATCGCCGCCCCCAGACGGCCACTCGATCGCGCCACCGGCCGGCGAGGGCGACCGCCAGCAAGCCGCCGGCAAGCAGCTCGAAGATGCGTGAGTCGGTGCCGTAGTAGGCTCGCGAGGGATCGACCGGGTCGAAGACGGCGACCATCCACAGGGCCGAAGCGGTGCCGACAACGAGCGCGACGAGGGCCAGGCTGCGGCGGCCCAGCCGGCTCAGGACCAGCGACACGAGGATCGGCCAGAAGAGGTAGAACTGCTCTTCGATCGCCAGCGACCAGGTGTGACGGTCGGGCGAGACTGAGACGAACTGGGCGAAGTAGGTCTGGCCGGAGGTGATGAAGTGCCAGTTGGCCACGTAGAAGAGCGTGGCCAGGAGGTCGCCCCGGGCTGCCCCGATGGCCAGCGGGTCGCCACCCAGGTTGATAAGGATGGCCATCACCACCAGCAGCACAAGCAGGGCCGGGAGCAGGCGGCGGATGCGCCGGGACCAGAACACCGGCAGATCGATCCTGCCGCGCTCGCGATGCTCCGCCAGCAGCAGCATGGTGATCAGGTAGCCGCTCAGGACGAAGAAGATGTCGACGCCCAGGTACCCACCCGGAAGCCAGTCGCGGTTGAGGTGATAGACCAGGACCCCCAGGACCGCCACGGCGCGCAGCCCGTCCAGGAAGGGGCGATAGCCGCTCGCCAGGCGAGGGGACGCCTTCCGGGGCTCAGCCGGTGGAGCTGCGGGCGAAAGCGCCGGCGGCTGGGATTCGGGGCTGACGGCCGGCGGCTGGGATTCGGGGCTGACGGCGGGCGGCTGGGCCGGGGTCCTCGCCGGCGCTGACGGGGCGACCCGAGCCGCGGCGCGCGGCCGGATCCACCACTCTACTTCGTCCTGCTCGTCGTGCGGCTCAGACAGCGAGCCAGGGTCCGAGGCGAGCCTCTCGTCAGGGCTCACGGCTCCTCTAGCTCGTCCGTCTCTTCTTCGAATGCCTCGTCGCCGGTCACCTCGGCAGGCAGGACGCTCTCGAGATCCTCGATCTCCTCGTCTTCCTCGTCCTCCTCGAGATCCTCCTCGAGCA
>Ga0307422_1000957_pt1 | contig 15329 bp, 7 predicted proteins | sample SalMarWE160290MG_FD_202153 | JGI IMG/M metagenome (GOLD analysis project Ga0307422, IMG submission 202153) | Salt marsh sediment microbial communities from the Plum Island Ecosystem LTER, Massachusetts, United States - WE1602-90 | ecosystem: Environmental > Aquatic > Marine > Intertidal zone >...
GAACGATCTGCAGTTCACTTTAGCTGAAGCAAAAGAAATTGTAAGGGCTTCGACACTATTTACTACCCATACTCCCGTGCCTGCCGGTCATGATCACTTCGATGAAGATCTGTTACGAAAATATATGGGCCATTACCCCAGTCGTCTGCGTATAGGATGGGAAGAATTTATGGCTTTGGGACGGGCCAATCCGAACGACTGGAAGGAACAATTTAATATGAGTTATCTCGCAGCTAACCTGGCACAGGAAGTGAATGGAGTATCAATGCTTCATGGAGCTGTCACACGTGATATGTTTACAGTATTATGGCCAGGCTTTCTTCCTGAAGAACTGAATATAGGCTACGTTACAAATGGAGTACACTGGCCAACATGGACATCGAAGGAGTGGAAGGTAGTATACAACGAAATGTTCGAAGGTAACTTCAGAGACAACCAGACGAATCCTGATTTCTGGAAACGGATTTACGATCAGTCTGATAAGCGGATTTGGGATCTGAAGCAGCAACTCAGAACTAAACTAATAAATGCTGTCAAAGAAAGGTTTAAAGAAAACTGGATTAAAAGGCATGAGGATCCGAAACAAATTATGGCTATAAATAATACGCTATCCGATAAAGTATTAACCGTTGTGTTTGCACGGCGATTTGCCACCTATAAAAGGGCACACCTCCTGTTCAATAATCCGGAACGACTTGCCAAACTGGTAAATAATCCTGAAATGCCGGTCCAGTTTATTTTTGCAGGTAAAGCTCATCCTGCCGATAAAGCCGGTCAGGAACTCATACAAATGATTACCAATTATTCGAAAAAGCCGGAATTTCTTGGTAAGGTACTCTTTCTTCAAAACTACAGTATTGGCCTGGCAAAGATACTTGTTTCAGGTGCCGATATCTGGATGAATACACCAACACGCCCGCTCGAAGCTTCGGGTACAAGCGGAGAAAAGGCGGTAATGAACGGCACCCTGCATTTCAGTGTTCTTGATGGCTGGTGGGTAGAAGGTTATCAGCCCGATGCCGGTTGGGCGCTGACAAACGAACGTACCTATGAAAATCAATCATTTCAGGATAATCTGGATGCAGAAATTATTTACAGCCTTTTTGAAAATGAAATAATTCCAGCATTCTATAACCGTAATGGTAAAGGTTTCTCTCAGGAATGGACCCAATTTATAAAAAACACCATTGCCGGTGTATCTTCTAAATTCACAACGCGCCGGATGATAAATGATTATACAAGACAATATTATTCACGTCAATATGAGCGAACGCTAAAAATGATGGAAAACGATTACGAAATGGCAAAACGTATTTCGTCATGGAAGCGGCGAATGATCCGTTCCTGGGATAGTATTGAAGTACTTGAAATAAAACTTTTCGAGAAGAGCACGGAAACACTCGATACGGGAACTGAATACAATGGTAAAGTTGTTCTGGATCTGAATGAAATCAATCCAAAATATGTAGGTGTCGAACTGGTTATTACTGAAAATATGAAGGAAATGGTTAATATATACCCCTTCCAACTGGTCAGTGCGGAGGTTGGGAAAGCTGTATTCCAAGCTAAAATTCTAAATGACAGACCCGGCACTTTTAATTACGGAATAAGAGTATTCCCTGTACATGAATTTCTTCCGCACCGACAGGATTTTGGCCTGATCAAATGGATTTAAAAAATCGAATGTGAACTATCTATTTGTTTAGGTTATAAGTTACTTTCCTTAAGTATTTTATAACCATAATTTTTTAATGTTACAATCTCTGTCAGATTTATTTTCTCATCGGAGAGAATATCCACGAATTCCCTCTTTAAAAAGTTTTTATCCAACTGTATTTCCACTTCTTCATTACTCAGGTTAGCCAGAACCACAAATGTCTCTTCATTATTGCTACGCTCAAAAGCAAAAACATTCTTTGATTCAAAAACAGGCAACATGGTAAACGAGCCTCCTTGTGTACCATTCCAAAATACCGAATGTTCTTTTTTCACTCGAATCATATCCGTATAGAATTGCTCCCATCGGCTTTCTGTCCAGAGTACCTCATCTTTTTCAAAAAACAGCAACTTCCTATCCCAGCCTATTTCCTGTCCTGTATAGATAAGGGGCATTCCCGGCAGAGTAAAGGTCAGCATGGAAAGTGCTTCGACAGCCTCTCCCATACGCTCGAATTCAGTGCCTTTCCATGAGTTTTCATCATGATTTGTAATAAAATTCATCCGGTATATATCGGGATCATATATCGAATCCATACGTGTAAAATAGTCTTTCAGATCTTCAACTGTTTTATTGCTCTGAGCAATTTCATTCATTATATGATGAAGTTCCCAGGCATAGTTCATATCGAAAGCCTTCTCTACCAGACAACGATCGGCTTCATCCTCAGCCAGCATAAAAACAGGTTTAATACTATCAAGTGCAACACGTATTCCATTCCAGAAATCGCAGGGAACCGATCCGGCTACATCGCAACGATATCCATCGATATCCATTCCGGAAACCCAATATTTAAAGGTACTCTTCAACTCCTTACAAAGTTCTGAGTTACTGTAATTCAAATCTGCAACATCCCACCAATCGGTTTCATTCGGATCAATTGGATAGGTCATCCCTAAATTTCGTAGTCTTTTATAATATTCCTGATGTTGCTGCATCCAGTCAGGATTCCATGGAGTAGTGTCGGCCTTAACATGAGTGTAATATTTCGGTTTTGTTGTTACCCATTCATGATCCCACGCTGTGTGATTCACTGCTATATCAAGAATGACATACATTCCTAGTTCATGAATTTTTGTAACCAGTGCTTTGAAATCATCCAGGGTTCCAAATTCAGGATTAACAGATAGATAATCTCTGGTTGAGTAATAACTCCCATAGTATTTTGCCCGCTCTTTCGGATCTTTAATCTCTTCGATCAATACTGTTTGAGCAGTTTTTCTATTCAGTTCTCCAACAGGGAAAATTGGCATCAGCCAAAGAATATCGACTCCCATTTCCTGTAAACGGGGAAGATGTTCTGCAAAGGCCTCAAAAGTTCCCTCTTGTGTATATTGTCTGATATTCACTTCGTAGATCACTGCATCTTTTGTCCATTTGGGGTGAGTTACCTCCGATTTAACAACATATTGTTTCTGTTTCGATTCACTCGCCTGAGGTCCCGAACAGGCAACCACCAATGCATAAAGGAAAATGCTCTTAAAAAAATTAGACGTACTCATTTTCATTATATTTTTTATTTAGGAACAATTATTTCAAAACCCAATGATGATATTTCAATACTTAATTTAGCACTGTCAGAAAAAATTTCCGAACCAAATACAGATTTGATTTCTTTATTCGCGAAGTAGGAATCTTCAATTTCAATTGTTCTTGATCTATTACTCTTATTAAAAATTACTACCGCAAAATCATCAAAATAGCTACGGATATAAACAAGTTCCTTATCACTAACCATGAGAAAACGCAGATCACCATAGAGAAGGGACATACTATTCCTTCTCAGACGAGCCAATGTAGTCACTACTTGTTTTACCTGTTTTTCAGATTCTGAAAGTTTTTCGAATTTCATCCATCGCCGGTTGTCGGGATCGTTAGCTCCGGGTAGTCCTATTTCATCGCCATAGTAAATGCAGGGAATGCCCGGAATTGTCATATTGAAAGTGTGAAGCATCATCAATTTTTTGTATCCTGATGAATCACCCACTCCAATATTTCTTGTCCAGCCGGCATATTTTGAATTTTCAGAAAATGACAGATCGCCCCCTGCCAGGGAAATGAATCTTGGCCGGTCCTGGTTGCCGGAAATGTATCCCATCAGATTATGATATCCATAATATCTCAGACTTTGATTCAACGAACTTTTCAATCGCTCGAAAGATTCACCGGAGCGGGCAAAGACAGCCACCGCATCGTCATATACATTAAAATCGAATTGGGCATCGAGCATACCCGAACCAATATAACTGGCAATTAACTCAGGACTTCCATAGGTCTCACCAATTTGAAATGCCCCTGGATTACAGGGTGTAATTTCCTTAATTTTTCTTGTCAGTGTGCGCCAAAAAAGCTCATCAATATGCTTGGTGGCATCATGCCGGAAACCATCGAAACCATATTGCCCTATCCATACCAGAGCGGAATCTGTCATAGGATCTACAACCTCGGGTCGCTGAAGATCAAGAGTAGGAAGAAATGTATCGAACCAGGTTGTCAGCCGGTATTCGTCCCATTTTTCGGTATTCAGTATGCCATCGGGCAAATACAGTGAGGTAGCCCAATCAGGATGTTTCTGGTATACAGGATGCAATTCGTGCACATGATTTGCCACATAATCGAGCAAAATATTCATATTATCCGAATGGACATCATCAATCAATTGATGCAATTCGGTGCTTGTCCCATAACGGTAATCAATCTTTGTGGAGGAGACAGGCCAGTAGCCATGATAACCGGAAAAACGTGTCCGCGGATCGGGAAATAAACCATAAGCTGTAACCGGATTCTGCGTAATGGGTGATAACCACAGCGCATTAATCCCCAGCGAATCGAAATAACCTTCACGAATTTTCTGATCGATCCCCAGTATATCACCACCGTAATAATTAGCCTTGGGCAATATTTCAGGATCATTGACCGGCTCGTCGTTGCCGGGATTTCCATCATAAAACCGGTCGATCATCATAAAATAAAGGATCATGGATTGCCAGTCGTAACGCGATAATCTGGAGGGATTTTCCAGTACCCTGCCATGTTCAAGCGGAATAAGCAGATCGTTTGCTAGACCCGTTTCATTGTAACCAAAAACCCGTATAAAGGAACGTTCCAGATTTTTAGCAGCAGAAGGAATTTTAACCGTAATTAAATTCCCATCTGCAATAGCTGATATCTTCCGATTCTGCCAGAAAGCATAAACCTGCTGAAGGTCCGAATCTGAGATCAACGATATTTTGCGTCCCCGGTAACTCTTCGTGCAGATAAAAGGTAATTCCTCCTGTTTATAATGACCCACCCTAAGCAGTGAATTGTAACCTCCTATGTTATTATCCACCGAATCGGTACTGGCCGGATCACGAATCTCTTTTCCATCAACAACGAGTAGATATTGATATTCTCCCGGTGGTAATTCAAATTCTTCAAGCCAGATACCGTCAGCATCTTTTTTCATCGTTGAGAGCATTGCATTCCAGTAATTCAGAGTCCCCCTGACTTTTACAGAATTATAGTTGGCATTGTCCGGATCGAACCGGATCTGTACTTTTTCATTTTTAAAATTCTTAATCAGAATAGCCTGTGAATGTTTTTCAGGATATTGTATCACAATTTCTGAAAGAGGTTGTAGTCCCGGTTTGCGGATAAGTATGTACCGGTTCGTGTCAGACATTCTCACTGCTTCAACATGGTCAGGAAATGATAGGGTGAGCCCTTTGGGTATATTCAATAAATAATCTGATAAGAAAAATGTAGCAGTATCGTTGGTAAAAATAACAGGTGAGGCCAATTCGCATATAGGATCAGCCAAATCTTTTGGAGCAGGACCACAGCTAATAAGTACTGCCAGCAGAACAGAAAGAATAGGAAGACGCATAGAGTAACAAATTAATCTGGTATTACTTTTTAAACCCAGGTATTCTCCAGGGTACATTGCTTGTACCCTGAAGAATTCTGAGTAATTAATTCTATTCTATTACAACAAATGTTCTCCTTAGTATCCCGGATTTTGTGTTAAAACACCTCCTGGTGTGCCATCGATTGCATCCTGTGGAATGGGCAATAAAACAGCTGTTTCGGGTGAAGCATCCGGCTTATTATCCTTAGGCAAAAGGAATGTCCCAAAACGGATCATATCCTGCCGCCGGTGACCTTCCCAATAAAGTTCACGTCCACGTTCATCCAGAATATCCATTAATTCCAGGCTGGATAATTCCGGTGCATTACGTTTTTCTCTAATTTCATTTACAATGATAAGTGCATCGCCCATATTACCAGTTCTGGCCAGGCATTCTGCTTTCATAAGCAAAGCATCGGCATACCGCCAAATCAGGTAGTCGTTGGACGTACGCAACAGATTAACCGGAACTACCCTGGGTGGATATTTCAAAGCTCTGACGCCATTGCTTTCTGTAGCAGTGAAGAAAGGACATTCAAAAGTAAAATACAAAGGAGCACCGGTTCGTTCGGGAACTGAATCTCCTAAAGGAACATTATATTGCTGTCCGTAATTAAATCCAAGATAGATTCCCATATCAGCATAGAAGCGATCGTCCTTCCATCGTAGATCACCTCCCATTGTTGTATCGGTACCATTAACCCATACTTCGTTCAAATAACTTTCAGTAGTGCAACCCCCATTCCAGTTGGTGCCAGCTGGGCGTGTACCCCCAAATGTCTGGTTATAATGAAAATGAGGAGTAACCCATACTACACGGTTATCCAGTCCATAATTGTCCCCGTCATCTAATACGGCTACAAAAATGGCCTCATCATCGGGTTTTTTATAGTTAGTCTCATTGTTCACTGAAAACATGGCATAATAATCCTCAGCCAAACCGTAATGACCCGAAGCGATCAACTCATCAAGATATATCTGACAGGAATCCCACCCGGAGACGCCAGTATAAACCTCTTTATTTAAATATAATTTAGCAAGCAGCATTAACCCTGCGTCACGTGAAGGCTCGCCATAAAGAGCCTTCTTGAAATCAGGTGTACTGACTTCTGTCTCTCTTAACTTCATATCAGGTAAGATATCTTTCAGAAGGCTTACCAGCCTGTAAAAACCCGCTGATCCCTCGTAAATAACAGGAATAGTAGAAAAATCGAGGTTAAAAGGATCACGAGCCGGATATTTGTTATACAGATCCAGTAGCAGGTATTCGTAGAACGACCGTAGAAATTTCGCCTGTGCCCTGTATACCCAAAGAAAGTCCTCATCATCGGGTGTTTCAATTGCTAAATTGAAGAGGGCTGTATTTGCACTTGAAATACCTGTATTCAGGGCATCCCAGGTAGCATTCACGTCGCGATGACGAGGTGCCCAAGTATGATAGTAGTTCTGCTCCCATACTCCATTATCGCCCCAATCGGTTCCTCTTGTAGGAAACATACATTCATCCGTGGTTGTCTCCATCATTCCCCATACATTTTCACGTAACCATAGACCCCTCAGCTGACCTAAGGGTGGGGCGAGCAGATTGGGAAGGAGAGCGGGATCAGAAGTAACAACTTCTTCTGTCAGCTCATCCAGTATCTCTTCATCGAGAGAACAGGAGGGGACAAAGAGTATAGCAATCAATATTATCCCCAATATTTTAAAAATAATTTTTCTTTTCATAATACAATACTTTACAGTGTTAAAAGGTAACATTTATACCAGCAATGTACGATCTTGATTTTGGATAGCTAGAAATATCCACTCCAAGAGATCTGACATCATCTTTCGATTGGTTGCTGTTTACATCAGGATCAAAACCTGAATAGTTTGTGAAAAGCAATAAGTTAGATCCGGAGATATAGATTCGGAATCTGCTCATCCATTCTATATTTTTCAAAGTTAAGGTATATCCAATAGTTGCATTAGCTAACCGAACATACGATCCATTCTCCAGATATCTATCCGAAACTTCGGTAGCAATGTCATAGTTAATTTCATCATAAACAAAGTCGGTTAAAGCATTCTGTGCCAATTCCACATTGGTTTTTTCCAAAAGTAATGCGGTATTATTGAATATCTTATGCCCGTGTTTACCTTCAACGAAGAAACTGAAATCGAAATTCTTATAACCAAATGAATTGGTTAAACTCCAGGTAAATTTCGGTTGAGGATTCCCCAAGAATGTAAGTGAATCGGTAGTTCGGCCACGCTCATCCGGTTCGGTTTGCAGATAGTGGACATCACCATTAGGTGAAATGGAATCTACATGCAAACCATAAAAAACATTCATTGGCTGATCACTGGTAATGACCTGCACGTAAGCATCGGTTAAACCCTGACCGGCTGCACGACCTGTTGGATACTGATCAACAGGAAGATCATTTACAATATTGGTAATGTAGGTAGCATTAACATTTACCTGCCATGTAAATTCACCCTTTGTAAGCGGGTAAAGCGATAGCCCAATTTCCAGACCAGTATTCACTATTGAACAGGAATCGATATTCCTAACAACAGTAGCAGTTGGTGATCCAGGTGGCGCAGGTATCTGGTGAAGCAGATCGGTAGTTGTTTTTCTGAACCAATCCAATGTTCCGGAAATACGTCCATTAAAAATTCCAAAGTCAAGACCAATATTGCTCGAAGTAGTAGTTTCCCAGGCAATATCAGGGTTGGGTGTCCGCGATATTTTAAATCCGGCTATCTGCTGTCCGCCAATTATCGCTCTACTACCATCGTCGATTGTGTAGAGGTATCTCGAATTTTTAGTCCCTACTTCAGAATTACCGGTCTGGCCCCAGCCAAATCTCAATTTTAGATTGCTGATTGCGTCAACATTATTCATAAACTCTTCCTGAGAGATTCTCCAGGCTACTGCTGCTGAAGGGAAATAACCATATTTTGTATTTATGCCAAATTTGGATGAACCATCGGCTCTCAAAGTAAATGTAGCCAGGTATTTTTCTGCAAGATTATAATTAACCCTGCCAAAAAAAGATTGCATCTGATAGGTATCTGCCCAGGAACTTATTTCACTGTATGAACTTTGTCCGGCTTGAATTCTGTTAGTATATAGTATGCCGTCCGTTGCATATCCTCCACCTAATGTTTTATTACCGCGCAGATTAAAATCCTGGTATGAATATCCGGCAAGAAAATCCAGTTTTTGTATGCCGCCAAAAACAAGAGAATAATTTAATGTGTGCTCAATTACGTAATTCCAGAGTTCCTTATTGTTAATTTCTCCTACACCACTGGTACCGGCAGTATAATCTAATTTTTGACTCTGATTAATGAACCGGTTTGCATTCGAATAATTCATCCCAAGATTTACTTTATAACTTAAATCGTCCAGAATTTGCAAACTTGCAGCTATCCCCCCGAGCATTGTTGTTGTCCGGGTTAAATCACTATGGTATGCCAACATAGCCACTGGTACACGTTCATTCCCTGCACCTGTCTGAAAAACATTACCCAATTCATCCTCAAGTGGCCAGGTAGGATTTGCTTTCAGCGCACCTAAAAGCAAGTCTCCTTCATAACCTCCGGCACCTACTGGTGGCCTATTAGACGTTTCATGAGTCATAGTTAGATTTGTCTCAACTAATAATCTGTTATTTAAGCCTTTCTGACTTAAATTAAGCCTCCCGCTATATTTCTCCCGATCCGAATTTTTAATAATCCCTTTCTGATTCAAATAGCCGAGAGATACACGATAGCTGGTGTTTTTCGTACCGTTGGAAAGAGAAAGGTTGTGAGTCTGTCCAATACCGGTTCGAAAGATTTGATCCTGCCAGTCCGTATTTGCTCCATAATCGTATTCGCTTCTTCCAAGTGTGTCAACGCGAATCACCCGCCACTCATCAGCACTTAATACATCAAGCTTTCTGGGAAGTTCTGATACACTGAATGTAGTTGAATAATCTACTTCACTCTTTCCTTCTTTACCTTTTTTGGTTGTAATGATAATTACACCGTTGGCACCCCGTGAACCATAAATGGCTGCTGCTGAGGCATCCTTTAAGATATCGATACTTTCAATATCATTAGGATTTAGGAAGTTTAAGGGATTAGTAGCCGTTGATCCAATTCCCCCTCTTGTTGGTCCATCCGGCGAGGTATTCTGCATGTCCATCGGGATACCATCAATAACATATAAGGGTTGGGCACCCGATCGGAAAGTGCTAGCCCCGCGAACTGTTATACTCGCCCCTGCTCCCGGTTCACCATTATTTGAAGTAATTTCAACCCCAGCAACCCGTCCCTGCATCATTTGTTCGGGAGTTGCTCCGGGGATAGCATTAAAATCTTCCTGGTTTAATGAGGTCATTGCCCCGGTTAGGTCGCTTTTTTTAGACGTCCCATAGCCTACTACCACAATTTCATCCAATTCCATTATATCTTCCCTAAGTGTAATGATAATTTCGGTTTGATCAATCACAGGAACTTCCTGTGATGAGTAACCGATAAAAGAAAAAATGAGTGTGGCATTTTCCGGTGCAGTGACTGTATAATTACCATCGAAATCGGTAATTGTCCCTTGTGTTGTACCTTTTATCTGAATGCTAACACCCGGCAGGGGAATTCCCTCGGCATCGGTAACCTTTCCAGAGATATCCCTGTCCTGTGCAAAAACCGTTATCTGCATAAAGCAAAAAAGCAGTAGTGCCAAAAGTTTGCTGTAGATAGTTTTTTTCATATTTATTTGTTTTTAGCAGTTAGAAATTCTGGTTAGTATATTGTTTTTGTATCTATGTATACACACCTTCACCTATTTTTATCTTGGTTTCAGTATTCCCGGAAATGACATGATTGTTTTCGAAAATTAGTAATTGAACCGAAACATCCGATTCATTAAATAAAATTACTGAATCTTTTGTCACAATAATTTTTAAAAGACTATCACGAAAAATGATTTTAAAGGAATATGACTTCCATTTATCCGGAATCCGGGGATTAAATACCAGCTTATTGTTTCGAATCCGTTTCCCAGCAAATCCTTCAATTACCGACATCCATGTTCCGGCCATGCTGGTTATATGAAGTCCCTCATCTACCTCATTATTATAGTCATCCAAATCGAGTCGCGAAGTATTCAGGTATAACTTATACGCTCTGTCAATCTCTCCAATACGGGCAGCTATAATAGCATGTACACACGAAGATAATGACGACTCGTGAACGGTCCGAGATTCGTAAAAATCAAAGTTCCTTTTGATCGTTGCCGTATCGTAACGATACTCGAAGAGATATATTCCCTGCAGCACATCGGCCTGCTTGATAAAACAGGAGCGTAGAATCCGGTCCCACGACCAATGCTGGTTAATAGGTCGCTGAGCAGGATCCAGTTCATCAGTGGTCATCTGTTCTTTATCCAGATAACCATCCTGTTGGAGAAATACTCCGGTTTCCTTATCTACCGGATAATACATATTTTCAATAATATCTTTCCAGTCACGCAATTCAACTTTTTCATTGAAATTCGTTTTTCGGGCAAGTGAATCATAGGCTGTCCTATCGGTTTCTTTAACAAATTCAATAGTCCGAAGTGTATAGTTCAGGGTCCAGGTTGCAATGGTATTGGTATACCAGTTATTGTTCACATTGTTCTCATATTCGTTTGGACCAGTAACCCCAAGCATTACATACTTATTTCTTGCCTTACTGAAATTTACCCGCTGTTTCCAGAAACGAGAGATGGCAATAAGTACTTCCAGTCCATATTCGATAAGGTATTGTTTATCGTCTGTGTGTTTAACATAATTATATATGGCATGGGCAATGGCTCCGTTCCGGTGTACTTCTTCGAAGGTAATTTCCCATTCGTTATGACACTCCTCGCCGTTCATTGTAACCATAGGATACAATGCGGCACCTTCCGTAAATCCCAACTTCTCGCCATTCTCAATGGCCTTCTGCAACTGTTTATAGCGGTATAGAACGAGATTACGTGCCACCTTCCAGGGTGATGTACACAGGAAAAAGGGTAAACAGTAGGCTTCGGTGTCCCAGTATGTACTTCCACCGTATTTTTCTCCGGTAAATCCTTTTGGCCCGATATTCAACCGTTCATCGTCACCGGTATAAGTTTGATTGAGCTGAAAGATATTGAATCGTATGCCTTGTTGTGCTTTATCATCTCCCTCAATTACAATATCGCTATGCTCCCATTTATCTGCCCATAATTCAGTATGTGCCTTTAATAATCTATCAAATCCTGTTTCTACAGCATGGATCAGTACTTTCTTTGCTTCAGCCTGAATAGTATTTTTTGAATGATAGAGCGATGATAGTACCGAAGCATATTTATAGATGATCACTTTTTTGCCTTGTCTGGCATCGACAGTATAAGTTGTCGAGATGAATTTTTCCTCTTCATGCGATTCTGGTATTGAGACATTACAGTTATCGGAGACCAGAACAGAAGTATCGATCCCAACACATACGTCGAACTCGGTTTTTCGCGTACGGGCAACAATGAATCCTGATTTTCCCGAAATATCCCGTGAAACCTCATCCCAGAAATACTCATCATAGTTGGCATCGGCATTTTTTATTCCGGCATCGAGATAGGATGTAACAGTTATTGTATCATCGAAATTGACAGGTGTAAGCGTATAACGAATGGCGCCAACTTCGGGATCAGCCATACTCAGGAAACGAATTATACTGGCCTTAAGCTGGTTCCCGGAATTTAATTCTATATGGTAATCACGTTTTAAGGTACCCTCTTTCATATTTAGAACCCGTTTAAAGGATATTACCCTGGAAACAGCCAGATCAACTTCTTCATTACCTATTTTAATATTTATCCCGATCCAGTTAGGTGCATTTAATACCTTGGCAAAGTACTCAGGATATCCATTTTTCCACCAGCCTACTCTTGTCTTATCGGGATAATAAATCCCTGCAACATAATTTCCCTGCAGTGTTTCGCCACTATAAGTTTCTTCAAAGTTGGCCCGCTGGCCAAATCTTCCATTTCCCAAACTGAAAATACTTTCCGATGCCCGATGATTTTCTTTTGAAAAACCTTCTCCTATGAGACACCAGGGATCTATCTTCAGAAACTGATTCATAAATTAATCATTTTTTAATTACTATTCAATGACCTAGCTTACCTGAAATTTGGTCCCAGCTAAGTCCCTCGAAACCACGAATGACCAAATCGGCCTGCTTTAGGATTGCTGGATCACCTACTCCGATGCAAGACATGCCTCCCTTTTTTGCTGCCTCAACTCCGGCTATTGCATCTTCAAACACAATACATTCTTCCGGTTTCCTCCTTAATGCTTTTGCAGCAAGAAGAAATATCTCAGGGTCCGGTTTTGCTTTCGTGATCTTATTGCCATCAATCAGAATGTCAAACATACTCTCGATTTGTAATCGTTTCAATATAATTCCTGCATTCTTACTTGCCGATCCGATGGCTTTTTTTATTCTGTATTTATCCATATCATGAATAAAATCGAGCACGCCGGGAAGAATTTCATCCGGAGTCAGGGTAGAAATAAAATCGATATACCAGGCATTTTTTCGTTGGGCAGCTTTATTCATTTCATATTCAGATAATTTTTTACCTCCTATCTCCAGTAATATTTCCAGGGATTGCATGCGGCTGACACCTTTTAAACGTTCATTATGTTCGGGAGAAAAATCGAATCCTAATTCTCTGGCAAGCCGCCTCCAGGCCAGGTAATGGTACCTGGCTGTGTCGACAATAACACCATCCAGATCAAATATGCAGACTCCTATTTTCACTTAATACTTTGTAGTTTTACATCATCAACATCTTCGACAAACAGAACCAATGCTGCAGCTATAAACATTGATACTCCTCCGGCAACAAGGGCCATAATACTTTCACCTCCAAATAGGCTTTTTACAAAAAATCCAAGAATACTTGCTGCCATTATCTGTGGAATTACAATAAAGAAGTTGAAAATACCCATGTAGGTTCCCATTTTATTAGATGGAAGAGATCCCGTAAGAATAGCATAGGGCATTGCAAGAATACTGGCCCATGCTAGTCCTATCCCCAGCTCCGAAATCATTAGTAATCTTGGATTCTTTATCAGGAAAAATGAAATAAGACTTACTCCTCCTACTATTAAGCTTATGGAATGAACTGTCTTGCGACTGGTAACTCTTGCAAGGCCAATAAGTAGGAACGCCATAATTGCTGCAAAACCATTATAGACAGCCATCAAAATTCCCACCCAATCGGCTCCTTCATTATATTCTTTCTCAATATGCAATAACTGCGCTTTAACATTCTGATCTAACTGAAGGATACCGCTCTTTTTTTCATCAGTAAAGAACTTAATCAATCTCATTGTGGCAACTACCTCCCTACCTGCCTCAAATTTCTCTTCAAAAACAATCATATCAGATCTTATGTCTTCCAGATTTGTCCATTCCTTCGCTTCCGGAAGGACAGCTATATTGTCAATAGTCTGTTTCAACGATAAAAATATATCCCTGTCCAGTTTCATATCATATTTGGTGCTCGTAACCCCGGCAGTTGTATATATCCACATCGAAAAAAGTGCAAACCATGAGAAAAATTGTACAAAGGCCAACTGAACCATAGTTTTGGGCATTTTAAACAGATCGTTAATTATGATTACCAATCCGTTATTGGTTCTTTTCTTCATGGTAAAAATGCCGGTAATGAGTTGGATCAATCCAAAGACAACCAAGCCGAATCCAAGAATATATACTTCTGGTTGCATGTTGAAAATGTAAACAAGAAAACTTACTAAGAGACCTCCGAGTGTCCAGAATAACGATGATCTGAAGAACCGGGTAGAGGGGAGGAATTCTTCCCCCTTAAGTGGCTGCTTATCTTCTTTTTTTCTGGCAGCATTAAATTCTGCCATTTCTTCAGGCGAATATTCTCTTGTTTTTAGAATAGTCCAGAGTACTGCAAGAAAAAAAACGATGGCTCCAATCAGGAATGACAGAATTATATGAGGAGGAATATTGCCCCCTTCAGAGACATTTGAAACACCAAACCAATTAGTAAGTATATAGGGTAAAGCAGAGGCGATTACTGCACCGGTTCCAATAAAAAAGCTCTGCATAGCGAAACCTGTGGTACGTTGCTCAGAGGGCAGCATATCACCTACAAATGCCCGGAAAGGTTCCATTGAAATATTTATTGAAGCATCCATCACCCAGAGCATCCCTGCCGCAATCCACAATACCGGGGAGTGTGGCATAAAAATTAAAGCCAGTGATGCCAGAATTGCTCCGGTAAGAAAATAGGGTCGTCGTCGTCCCAACCTGTTCCAGGTGTTATCGCTCATATGTCCGATAATGGGTTGCATTATCAGTCCCGTAACTGGAGCGGCAATCCATAAAATTGGAATATTCTCAACTTTCGCACCAAGGGTTTCAAAGATCCGGCTAACATTTGCGTTCTGCAGGGCAAATCCGAACTGAATTCCCATAAATCCGAAACTCATATTCCAGATCTGCCAGAAAGATAGACGAGGTTTTGATTTCATAATTTGTAAAATAGAGAGTTGACAGTGCATAAATATCTTACTGGGGTATGCACATGCTACATACTCTTAATTAGTTTATATTCAATAGGTACATGCATGACTCCTTGCTCAACTAATCTTTGAAAAAGTAGTCCCCTGCTTTTTGACTTCCGTCTATTATGTCTGA
>Ga0307422_1000958_pt1 | contig 15315 bp, 14 predicted proteins | sample SalMarWE160290MG_FD_202153 | JGI IMG/M metagenome (GOLD analysis project Ga0307422, IMG submission 202153) | Salt marsh sediment microbial communities from the Plum Island Ecosystem LTER, Massachusetts, United States - WE1602-90 | ecosystem: Environmental > Aquatic > Marine > Intertidal zone >...
GCGTCTCTGCGGTAAAGTAAAACGGAAGGGCTATAAGCCGGATTCTGTTATAGACAGTCATTGATCTTTGCAACTACCCGGGATTATCGGTCCGGGTAAGTGGACCTACCCTGTTTGTCTTGCATTAGAAGGGGTTTACCATGCGATTTCTGTCGCCAGAAACCCGGTGAGCTCTCACCTCGCCTTTTCACCCTTACCCCGCGTAGCAGGGCGGTATATTTTCTGTGGCACTTTCCGTCACCTTACGGTGCCTCCCAAAGGGAGCCTCTCTTACCCGCAATGTCCGGACTTTCCTCACTCTCAAAAGAGAGCGCGACTGTCCGCCCTTCCGTTATACATAAATTTAACAATATTAAGTAAAATATCAAGCATCAGAGTATAAGTAAAATAGATAAATTGAAGAATGGTTAAATTGTAATTTAGGATCCTGAATTTAGAGGTTGGGATTTAAAAAAAACAATAAAAAACTTTGAGCTCTTTGCGTCTTTGTGTGAGATTATTTTTGGTTTGGGAGTTGGGTATTAAAAATAAAAATCTCTGTATGCTCAGTGTGTTTAGTCTTTTCTCTGCGCTCTCTGCCTGCCCTGTGGAATAGAAGTTACTGCATGATGAGCTTCTATTCCATGAGGGGCGTCTTTGCGGTGAAAAAATCTTGTGGTTTCTATAATTCATAAAACTCGGGTCTACGATCTTCGAATAAATCGTTTAACTCCGTAACTTTTTTGTCTCTTGCTTCTTCGGGATCGACATCGATTGAAAAAATCCCTTTATCATTTTTCCCCACACTTAATAATACCTTTCCCTTCGTATCTATAATCTCACTCCCCCCGGTAAATTCATTCCGTATGCCGAATCTATCCTCTATTCCAGTCCTGTTAGCAAGAACAATGAAAACTCTATTTTCTATCGCTCTGGTAATAGCAGCCTTCTGATAATACGGCAGGACCAAATTCGAAGGATGGAGAATAATGTCGGCGCCTTTTAAAGCAAGTGTTCTCGTAACCTCGGGAAATATCCAGTCAAAACAAACAAGTAAACCAACATTTACCCCAAGAACAGAAAAAACGGGAAAACCCTTATTTCCGGATTTAAAAATATTTTTTTCCTCACGAAAAAGATGAATTTTTCTATAGATACCCACAATACCGTTACCATCGACAAGAACAGCAGAATTGTAAAGATTTTTACCTTCTCTTTCAAGAAAACCGACCGCCATCGTCAAATTATATTCTCCGGCAAGATCAACAAGTTCTCCAGTTAATTCAGCTCCCACTTCTTCACTCAAAGAATAAGCCTCCCCATAATTTTTAAAGGTGTAACCGGTTAGTGCGAGTTCAGGGAGAACAAGTATGTCGATTGAATCCGCTTTCCGGACATTTTCCCGAATTAAATTCAGATTTTTTTGAGGCTCACCAAAAAAAGGAGAATATTGAAAAAAAGCGATTCTCATACGAAATTTCCTGAATCAATATAAAAATAAAAACAAATGAAAAATCTATTTTCTGGGATTTTTTTTGACCTGCTCAATCGCTTCCATAACAATAGAGGTAACTTTTGAACGAAAACCAGAATTATCCATCCGTGTTTTAACGACAGCATGTCCTAAATCAGTGGTGGTATAAAAAGGCTCACATTTCGTTAAAGCAAGGGCAATTATTTCTTCTCTATATGGTTTACAATTCTCAAATTCAGAATAACTATCAAAAATCTCGCTCAAAATTTCCTCGACCAATTGTTCCATGTAGTTTCTTCTATCCATGGTCGTTAATATAATAAAAAAAAATAAAAATTCAAGTGGCAATTTTTCAGCCGCCAAGACACAAAAATAGTCATGATTCACGAACGCATGTCTTCGTGCCTTCGCGGCAATCAATCAATTATAAAATACTTCTTGACAAAATTCCTTTTCTCTATATAATTGTTACAAGAATTTACTGATGCACAATTCTAAATTTGGAAAGGAGAAAAAATGAAAACTTTTTCATTAAAGAAGGGAAACATCAAACAGGATTGGTGGGTTTTAGACGCCGAAGACGAAATTTTAGGTAGGCTGGCCTCTCAGGCTGCGATTCTATTAAGAGGCAAACATAAACCCAACTTTACCCCTCATCTCGATAATGGGGACTATGTAATCATTATAAATGCAGATAAAGTTAAACTAACCGGCAAAAAAGAAGAACAGAAATTGTACAGAAAACATAGCGGTTATCTCGGCGGATTAAAAGAGATTCCTTTCAAAGAAAAAAAAGAGAAAGACCCCGAAGGAATAGTGATCAACACAGTTCATGGTATGTTACCAAAAAACAAACTCGGGCGACAAATGATAAAAAAACTAAAAGTTTATTGCGGGGATAAACATCCTCATGAGGCTCAAAAACCAAAGAAATTAGAGATAGGAGCTTAAAAAATGGAAGAACTTATTATTGCAACCGGAAGGAGAAAAAACGCAGTTGCCACATCTCGCATAAGTCCGGGGAGCGGCAAGATAATTGTTAACAAAAAAACAATAAAGGAATATCTTAAGTTAAATCGTCTTGTACATGAAGCGAGAAAACCTCTTGAAAGAGTCGGACTACAAAATGATTTTGACATAAATATCGTTGTTAAAGGAGGAGGTCTTTCGGGACAGGCAGATGCTATAAGACACTCGATAGCAAAAGGTCTTGTTAAAATAAATGAAGAGTATAGAAAACCATTAAAAGATGCGGGATTTTTAACAAGAGACGCGAGAGTTAAAGAAAGAAAAAAATATGGACTTCGAAAAGCACGAAGAGCTTTCCAGCATTCGAAGAGATAGGAGGACTGGTGGCATTACAATTTAAAGATCTTTTAGAGGCAAGGGCGCATTTCGGACATAAGAGAAGAAACTGGAACCCAAAAATGGAACCTTTTATCTATACGGAAAAAGATGGACTGCATATAATAGATCTCAGGAAGTCGGTGGAATTACTTAAAAATGCTTACCGTGCCGTTAGCAACACTGCTGCAAAGGGAGGACAATTTTTGTTCGTCGGAACAAAAAAACAGGCCCAAAATATAATAGAAGAAGCGGCAAAAAGAGTTGATGTTTCTTATGTTAAAGAACGCTGGCTGGGCGGGACACTTACAAATTTCAGTATAATCAGAAACAGTATTAATAAATATAACGAACTTTGCGCGAAAATCGAAGAGGAAAACTTCAAAGAATTACCAACAAAAAGCCAAAGTCGTTTTTTGAGACAAAGAGACAGAATGAAAAAACATTTCGACGGAATCCAGAATATGGAAAGATTACCCGACCTATTGTACGTGGTCGACGTAAACCAGGAAGATATAGCCATAAAAGAGGCTAACCTATTGGAAATACCTGTAGTAGCGATAATAGACACCAATTCTGACCCGGAAACGGTAGATTACCCAATTCCGGCAAACGATGACGCGATTGAGTCAATAAAATTAATTACAAATATAATTGAAACCGCTATCATTGAAGGTAAAAAACGCTTAGAGGACGAGCAGCAAAAGAAAGAAAAAGAAGAAGAAGAAGAAAAAGAAAAACCATAAGAGAAATAAAAGTTTTTTTATTCAAAAAATCTACAAATATAAGAGGAGGTCTGTGTGTCTTCTGAAGTTGATGTTAAACTCATCAAAGAATTAAGAGCTAAAACAAACGCCGGAATATTAGATTGTAAAAACGCGTTAATTGAATCAGAAGGTGATATTGAAAAAGCAGTTAAAATTTTGAGAGAAAAGGGAATTGCAGAAGCATCTAAAAAAATGGGGAGATATGCCAGGGAGGGCATAATATATGCTTATGTTCATCCGGGTGATCAGAAAGCAGGAGTAGTAGAGCTGAACTGCGAAACCGATTTCGTAGCCAGAACAGATGAATTTAAAAATCTCGCCAGAGAAATAGCAATGCAGGTAGTTGCTTTTAATCCAATTGCTGTCGAAAGAGAATCGGTTCAGGAAGAGATAGTAAACGAAGAAAGAGCAATATATGAAGAACAAGTAAAAAGAATGAACAAACCCGAAAAAGTACAGGAAAATATAATTGCCAACAAACTCGAAAAGTTTTACGGCGAAGTGGTCTTGCTGGAACAAAAATATTACAGAGATCCATCACTAACTATCGGCAACTTAATAAAGTCAAAAATAGCAACTATCGGCGAAAATATAGTAGTAAGAAGATTCAAAAGGTTTCAGGTTGGAGAGTAATCCACACTACAAAAGGATACTAATAAAATTAAGCGGAGAATTTCTTAAAGAAAAAGAAGCCGCTATTTCATCCGAAAAACTCGACCTCATCGCTTCAGATATAAAATATTTACACAAACAAAAAATTGAAATAGGAATAGTCATAGGTGGTGGAAATATCTTAAGAGGTCTGGAATGGTCAAAAAAGCTGAAAATATCTTCTGGTGAACTGGATGAATTAGGAATGATAGCAACAATGATAAACGGCGGCGCCCTCTCACTGGTACTTAATAAACTTAAAATACCCAATTCCGTTCTCTCAGCTCTACCTATTTCTCCTTCAATCGGAGAGAGTTTCAGTAGAGATAAAGCAGTAGAAATACTCAATCAAAATAAGGTTTTAATATTTGTCGGAGGAATCGGTAATCCGTTTTTCACCACCGATACAGCCGCAGTTGTTCGCGCTTTACAGATTAAAGCCGATGTTTTGCTAAAATTTACTGATGTAAAAGGAATTTTCGATAAGGATCCCAATAAATTTGCAGACGCGACATTTTACAACACTATCACTTACAAAGAAGCACTAAACAAAAACTTAAAAATAATGGATTTAACGGCATTTTCTCTTGCAATGGAACACAATCTACCTGTAATCGTCTTCAATGGTGAGGTTAAAAATAATCTAAGAAAACTTATTTCAGGTAAAAAGATAGGAACTATTATTCAAGGAGGAAACAATGGATAAAGAACTTAAGAAACAAATGGTTGAAAAAATGGAAAAAACATTCTCAATAGTTTCTGACGAATTTGCCAATATAAAAACAGGTAGAGCTTCAACGGCCCTTATAGAAAATATAAAAGTAGACTATTATGGAACAAAGACACCTCTTAATCAACTCGCCTCTATCACAGTTCCCGAACCACATCTAATCGTAATTCATCCATTCGATGAAAAAGCTATTAACAATATCGAAAAGGCAATCGTCTCTTCCGACCTGGGACTAAACCCCTCTAATGACGGCTCTGTGCTGCGCGTTCCCATACCTCCTTTAACCGATGAACGAAGAGAAGAATTGAAAAAACTTGTTAATCGTCTTGCGGAAGAGGGAAAAGTTTCCCTGAGAAATATTAGAAGGGACGCAATAAAAGAAATTCAGGATATGGCAAAAGAAGGAACAATTTCGGAAGACAATGAAATAAGATTTAAAGACGAAGTGCAAAAAATAACAGACCTTTTTACCGATAAAATCAAAGAAATACTTATAAAGAAAGAAAAAGAAATCCTTAATGGTTAATGATAATTTACCTACCCATATCGCGATAATAATGGACGGAAACGGCAGATGGGCGCAACAACGGTCTCTTCCCCGTTTACAGGGTCATCTTGCCGGAGTCAACGCGGTAAGGAGAGTAACAGAATACTGCAAAGATTTTAACATTAAGTATCTGACTCTATACGCCTTTTCTCGAGAAAATTGGGACAGACCGAAAGAAGAAGTCAACGGGCTTATGTCTCTTTTTTCTAAAGTAATAAGAGAAGAAATAAATGATTTAAAAAAGAATAAAATTAGAGTAAGATTCCTGGGTAAAATCGACGAGTTACCCAAAAATGTCAAAGAATCGGCATTATGGATTCAAGAACAAACAAAAAATTTAAAACAACTGAATCTCATATTAGCTTTTAATTACAGCGGAAGAGCTGAAATAATAGAAGCAGCCAATAAGGCTGTAAAAAAAGGTAAAAAAGTAACGGAAGAAAGTTTTAGAGATTTTCTATTTTTGCCCGATGTACCCGATCCTGATCTTTTTATTAGAACAAGCGGCGAGTTGAGAATTTCTAATTTCCTGCTTTATCAAATCGCTTATACAGAATTATTCTTTACCGATGAACTCTGGCCTGATTTTAATAAAGATCAATTCATAAAAGCCATAAGATCCTATCAAAAGAGAGAAAGAAGATTCGGAAACATTCAACGAACCTAAGTTATCGCTGGATAACAGCAATACTTTTCATACCTACGCTTATCTTTATAGCAAGAACGGGAGGTATATATTTTTTGGCCCTCGTAGAATTAGGCATTTTCCTGGGAGTAAATGAATTCTGCGACATACTAAGAGAACGAGGATTAACTCCTTATAAATCTCTTGCTATAATTTCATCCTTAATATTAGGATTAAACGCGTATTTTCAGAGTCATCTATTTACGGTTATCACAATAACGGCTCTGGTCATTGTTGTTTCTTTCGCTGAGTTATTCAGGAAAAAAAAAGAAGAAGCTATATTTCATCTATCGGGCACGGTGTTCGGAGTTATATACGTCGGATGGTTATTCAGCCATCTTATACTTTTAATGCAAATGCCTGACGTTCTGGAACCTCTCACCTATAAAAACATTTTTGGAATAACTATAAGATTGGGAACGAGTCTGGCTTTGCTGCCTTTCGCTCTTACCTGGACTAACGATTCGGCGGCTTTTTTCGTAGGAAGGAAAATAGGAAAAAACAAATTTTTTCCTTCTCTTTCCCCTAAAAAAACATGGGAAGGAGTAATAGGAGGAGCAATCGCAACTATATTCGCCGCTTTTATTTATCATTATTTATACGCTTCTTATCTCTCATGGTTTGACTGCGTCGCCTTAGGCATTGGAGTGGGAATTATAGCGCCTATCGGTGATCTGGTAGAATCGATGATAAAAAGAGATGTTAAAATAAAAGACGCTGCCTCGACAATCCCCGGACACGGCGGCTTTCTGGACAGATTCGACTCACTACTCTTTACAGCTCCCCTCATATATTATTATCTTCGTTTTTTCGCTGTAAGATGAAAAATATTGCTATCTTAGGCTCAACAGGCTCCATAGGCAGAAATACTTTAAAAGTATTAAGAAATCTTAAAGATTTCAAAGTATCTGCCTTATTCGGGGGAAATAACATCCCGTTACTTGTAAAACAAGCCGCGGAATTTAAACCGGAATACGTGGGTAGTTTTTTCGTTAAAAATAGAGATAAATTAAAAAAAAATTTAGGAAAAGAATTTAAAATTCTAACAGGAAACGATGAAGCAGACCGCATATATAACGACAAAGAAATAGATGTAATAGTAATAGCGACAGCCGGAATATCTTCCTATAAATCTTTAATCAAGGGCATGAAAAATGGAAAGAGAATCTGTACGGCTAACAAAGAAACTCTTGTGGCTTTTTCCCCTATTCTTAAAGACAAATTAAAAACTCTGCCAGGAAAACTAATTCCGATCGACAGTGAACACTCTGCCATATATCAGATTCTATCCAAATCACAAAAAAATAATGTAAGAAAAATAATAATAACAGCTTCCGGAGGACCATTTTACGACAGAAAAGATTTAGATAATATAACTCCTGAAGAAGCTCTGAATCATCCTACATGGGAAATGGGGAAGAAAGTTACTATCGATTCCGCGACATTAATGAATAAAGGACTCGAAATTATAGAAGCCTCGGTTTTCTTCGATCTGAATTACAAAGAAATTGAAGTTGTAATCCATCCCGAATCTATAATTCACGGAATGGTTGAGTTTAAAGACGGCTCGGTCATCTCTCAGATGTCGATACCCGATATGAAAATACCTATACAATTTGCACTCACCAATCCGGACAGAGAGAATTTTCCGGCAAAAAGATTAAATCTAAAAGAAATAGGCTCTCTTAATTTTAAAGAAATAGACCGGGAAAAATTTCCGCTTATCTCACTTAGCTACAAAGCCTTAAGAGAAGGAGGCACGTTTCCAGCCGTATTAGTCGGCGCGGATGAAGTTGCCGTAGATAGTTTTTTAAAAAAAGAGATTGCTTTTAGTGATATTACGGATATAATTTTCAAAGTTGCGAACTCACACAAAATAAATAAAAATCCGACTGAAGAGGAAATCACAGAAGCCCTCGATTGGGCTAGAGAAGAAGCGAGGAGGATAATGTAATGATCTTAGGAATAATTGCCGCGATCATAGCTTTAAGCGTAATGGTTTTTGTTCACGAACTTTTTCATTTAATTGTAGCCAAATGGTCAAAAATGAGCGCTCCGGTTTTTTCCATTGGTCTGGGACCTAAATTATTTTCTTTTTACAAATGGGGTGAAACGGAATTCAGAATTTCCGCTGTACCTTTCGGAGGATACGTAGAAATCAAAGGTATGGATCCTGACGAAATGAAAGGAGAAAACGATGAATTTTATTCCAAAAATATTTTTTTAAAAATCGCTGTCGTTTTTGCCGGTCCATTCGCGAATTTCACTCTGGGGTTTTTAATTTTCTTGTTCGTTTTATTATTTAACGGAATAGATATTATACCTTCAACAACTATAAGTAAAGCGAATGCAGCCAGTAATCTCTTAACGGGTGACAGAATATTAGAAGTCGACGGCAAAGAAGTTTCCAACTGGTATGAAATTACGGAAAGAATAGAAAAAAATTCTGGAATTTCGTTGATACGCGAAGGCAATGAAACAAAGGTAACGGTAGACTCTTTAATCCTGGACTCCTTAATTCCATTTATACCTCCGGTTGTGGGTAACATAACAAAAGATTTGCCCGCTGATAATGCCGGAATTAAAAAAGGCGACACAATAGTTAAAATTCAAGATAAAACTATCAAAAACTGGGAAGATATAACAAATATAATTCATCCCGCTGCGGAAGAAACACTCAGTATTGTTTATTTATCCCATGGAGATACAGTTAAAACCAACATAATCCCCGATAAGCATAAAATAATTGAAAGTGATTCTATAGTAAATAGAGGAATAATCGGAATAGAATCACCTTCGACAAAAATGAGTATTGGCGTAATACAGGCAATCTCATTCGCGTGGCGACAAAGCTGGAATACCGCCTCACTCATTTATCGTTCTTTTAGCTGGCTATTCCAGAGAAAAGTCTCACCCAAAGAGATATCCGGACCTATCGGTATAGTTATGATTACAAAAAAATTCCTGGATAGAGGCTTTATAAGTCTTTTAATGTTTGTAGCACTTATAACAATCAATCTTGCTATAGTAAATCTGATTCCTATACCTCCATTAGACGGTTTTCATATTATAATGTCTCTCGCAACTTTCACCTCGAGAAAACCCCCTTCAAAAACAATTCTCAAAATTGTTCAAACAGTGGGCACTATTATTATTTTAACACTTATGGGTTTGATTATATTTAACGATATAATTAAAGGAATACAGGGAAAGTTCTGATAATTTAACTACCACATAAGCACGAAGAACAAAAAATATTATTGACTTTTTAAAATTGGAGTTTCATGATTTTTTTAGCCTTTATTCTTTGTAAATAAATAATCACAATGGTTTTAAGGTTTTTACAGGGGGACAAAATCAACACCCAATTTCACTCCAGGTGAAACACAAGTAGAGTTGGGGCTTGTCCCCAACAGGTAATTTGCGGGGGATAAACCCCCGCGCTACTATATCTCTGAGATATTTCTCTTGAATAGAATCTTTCTTAGCTAACGCTAAAATAATATTTTGTGAGTTTTTGAGAAAAAAATCATGAAACTCCTGTTTTAAAAGACTTGACATCTCCAAATAATCAATTATTATAAAACAGAATAGTTAAGGGAAAGCGGTTAGAATCCGCTACAGCCCCGCTACTGTATTTGGCAAAGAAAACCGCAATATGCCACTGGATCTATTCCGGGAAGGCGCGGTAAGTAAGCTGGCCATAAGTCAGGAAACCTGCTATTTCTGAGTGCTCCGAGGGGAGAGAATTGGAAAAATTAAAAGAAATATCTTATGTAACAATATTTACAGCATTAGCTCTGGGCTTGGGGTACGCATTCGCGTATATACCCAATTTTGAGCTTGTTTCTCCAACTGTATTCCTTTCAGGTGCTTCATTTGGCATTCGAACGGGGACACTGGTGGGAATCTTTACCTATTTTATTTTCGGTGTACTGAATCCACTCGGCATGTCTCCCCTACCTCTCCTTGTCGCTCAGGTACTCGCAGGAATATTAATAGGCTTATTCGGAGGATTTTGCCATAAAAAAAGCTGGAATAAAGCTCATATCATTTTACCCCTGGGAATATTTATCACACTTATATCCGATATACTAACATCTTCAGCCGGATTTCTATTTTTTCCGACAAAAAAAAGCTTCATCGCATATATCATCATAGGATTGCCGTTTGTTATATGGCATGTATTTACTCAGAGTATAATTTACGGATTCGTTTTACCACCAACAATACAAAAAATAAATAAAAGGAGGTTTTATGTTATTAATAATACTGAGCATGATATACTTTGAATCGAAGGGAATAACCATAACCGCAGACAGATTTGAACATCTCCCCTATCAGGTTGAAGTTATCGAAGTTGAAGAACTGCTTACAATAGAAGAATTGGATGAAATACTCGAAAAAAAAGCGGGAGTTAAAATAAGCGCAAACGGCGACCCGGGCTCACTCAGCCAGGCAAGCGTCAGAGGAAACACATCTAAACACACAATGATAATGCTAAACGGACATAGAATAAACGATCCTAAAACAGGAGGATTCGACCTTTCTATAATTCCATTAAACGCTGTCAAAAGAATCGAGATAGTAAAAGGTTCTTCCTCGGTATTTCAGGGCTCCAACGCGATAGGCGGAATTGTAAATTTAATTACCGGAAAAGAAACGAATAATATAGAAATTGAAGGAAATACCAATTCATCATTTGGGACGAACTTACAACTTTACAAATTCGGAATTAACGGTAATTTAAGCCTGAACAAAGGCGAAGGACAAAGAAGCAACACGGACTATGAACACTATTCCATGGGTATAAATTGGAATGACTTTAGTTTTATAGGCAGCTATAAAGAGCTTGGTGTTCCGGGCCCGCTTCCCGATAGCGGTATAATTCCAGTATTTGGTGATTCGATCGCGACTTCGCTTTTCGATAATCAAAAAACACAATTCGCGGACATCTCGTACAGCAAAATTTTCACTAAAGATGATATCGGAATACTTATCGAACCGGCAATAACCGGAGAAGACCTACAATATAACTTTAAATATTCATATGGAGACACAATCATCGAAAATGACGAATATAAAACAATTTCAGGTCAGTTAAATACAAAATTGTTATACAAAATGTTTTCTTTATCGATCAATCTGGAAAAAGACATGGTATGGATAGATCAATATACGTCTAATTACGACACAACTTCTTTCTGCCCGGAAGAAGAAAAAGCCGGAATATCTCTTTCTCTTTTTCATGAAACCGAAAATATGAATACATTTGCTTCCTCGAGAGTAGATTGGCAGGGAAGTTTCGGTTTACATCCCTCTTTTACAATAGGAAGCAGAATCACTAAACCTATCGAGATTTTCGCCTCGATAGGGTCGGCATTCCAGGCTCCAACCCTCTATGACCTTCACTATCCAGGTTTTTCCAACGAAGAACTCACCCCGGAATATTCCATAGCCTTAAACGGAGGAGTAAAAATAAAAAACGTCACTATATCCGGATACATAAAAGAAATACGTGACCGTATAGCCCTGGACGATACCTGGATTCCCCAAAATATCGCGAAAAGCAGGATTTATGGAATAGACGCAGAAGCAAACGGGAATTACAAAGATTTATCATATTCATTAATATATTCTTACCTTGACGGATACGATGAAGAAGATGATACAAAAACAGAACTTCAGCATCAACCGAAACATTCAATCGCCGGTATTTTTTCTTACCACGGTCCGATCAATGCCGAAATATCGGGAAAATGGATGGGAGAGAGAAAAAAATGGTTCTCGTTCGGCGGATGGAAAATAGAAGACCCTGCTTTTATAATTGACTTGGGATTAAGTAAGACATTTAAAGATTTTTCTTTGGGTTTTGCAGTCAAAAATCTATTAAACACGGAATACATCGCGAGTTTCGGAAACTCATACACAGACAGAGATTACCCGGGAATGGGAAGGCACTTAAATATCCGGGCAGGATATTCATTTTAACCCCATCCCACCCAAAAGAGATTCTCACACAGAGACCACGGAGAAAAAATAACATATTTTTATACCCAACCACACCCTACTTAACGTAGCGTTGGGGTTTACCCCCAACAAATCAATATGGCGGGGGATGAACCCCCGCTCTACGGCATACTTGGTAGCATTGGAGTTCACCTCCAACATTAATAAACAACATTTAAAAACTTTGTGTCCTGGTGCCTTCGTGGCTAATATTTTTGCAAAAAAAGGGGGGTTGACAAATAATAAAAACCCATTAATATACCAATGCTCGGTGGCCATAACGGAGAGGGCATACCCGTTCCCATTCCGAACACGGAAGTCAAGCTCTCCAGTGCTTATGGTATTGCCTCTTCGGAGGTGAGAGAGTAGGTCGCTGCCGGGCTTTTTTTATTTTACCCCCACGCTACCCTAACAAAGTATTCTCACACAGAGACACGGAGAACACAGAGAAAAAGATTTTTTTGTTTACCTGCACAACCCCAATTATTAACATGTAGAACTTGTAAAAATTGCTTTTTTACTATTCTACGAATAAACCAATCAACACATTCTGATAATCTATTTATTAGCCATAAAAAAGAACGACTCCAAAGAAAAAAGATACTGCTATTTCTCCCTGCGTCTTTGTGCGAGAGTACTGTTTTATCTCACAAGTACGACTTTCCTTATCTCAGTAAACTTTTTCCCGTTTGCTTCCATTCTAATGAAGTATACCCCTGCAGGTGTACCGGTCATATCTATATTCTTTGAATAATAGCCGGGAAGATTCTCTTCCGAAATCTCTTTAATCCTTGTACCCTTTATATCGTAAACCCTAAATTTGACATCGGCTTTCTCAGGAAGAGCGTATTCGATTCCAAACTTCATACCTGTTGCTATCCCTCTCACACTCATTGAGTAAACCTCAGGTAAATCAATTGGAACGACCGAAAGAGGAGAAATCGTAAAAACCGCGTCGCTTGTATCCGAAGGATTTCCGATCGTATCCGTAATTCTGACCAGACAACTATCTGAGGGTGTACCAGGAATAGTCCAGGGATAAGCTCCTGTGTCGGGTATGCTTTCAATAATGTCTAACCAGCTTGAACCGTTATTGGTTGAATACTCGATATGTACATTTCCGCTTGTACCGCTCGATGTCCAGATAACATCGTGATTGCTATCTACCTGCCAGTCTTCGCTTCCATTGGGGGAAGTAACCGTAATGGACGCTATTGTATAAGTTCCACTTTCTACACCGCTTGGGTTCCATCCACTTTTATATGCCCGTGCTTTTAAAGTTGTAGTTGAGTCGATATGAATAGGACTACTATAAGTTGAATCGCTTTCTGTTGGGTCATCTCCATTGGTTGTATAATGAATCACTGCATCAGGTGTGGTACAACTTATCGTAACATCCTGGGCATCATCGTAAGTACCGGGAGAAGGAGAAAAAGCTGGTGTGGCGACATACACATTATCATTAAAGGCATTTAGTGCGTCTGCGCGTCCGTATCCAAAAATGCTGTCAAAACCGGAAGCCCCTAAATCCACAGCAGACCCCGTAATCATATCGCGTATTTGATTTCCTGTCTCACCGGGGAGTTGAGCCCAGAGTTGTCCTGCAATCGCGGCAACATGGGGCGCGGCTGCGCTTGTTCCAAAAAAAGTACTCGGAAATCCGCCTGCCCCCGTTACAGATACACCATCAATACCGCATATGTCTGGTTTAGCCCTGCTTTCAGAAGAAGGATAACTGATGGTAACAGGACCTTGAGAAGAAAAGGGTTCAATAGTATCATTACCCGGATCGCTGGCATTAATTGCCCCAGCAGCAACCGCGCCTGTTACGGCGGGATGACCGAATATAGCATCAACAGGCGTTATATTGTTGGTGTAAACACCGGCACCGCTTGGATAAATGTAAACTTCCAGAGTCTTTGCAATACCGCTAGATTTTTCCACAACAATAGAAAAATCACCGGCAGAAGAGTAAGTAGCAGTATAAACAATATATTCCAAGGGGTCATCGTCACCGTCCTGCGTACCGGCACTGACAGCTACATAATTACTCAAGTTGTAACTGTATAAACCAAGATTATAATCATTACCTGAAGAACCGAATTGATCGTTCCATTGAAGTGCAATAATAACATTATCCCCAACGTCCATATTTAAATACAAATAATAATATGAGGAAGTGCCCTCGCTAAAATCGTGCTGCGTGGTACCTTGAATAGAGTCATAATCGCCCTGATAATGTTTGTTACCCGCATTTCCAGCGGAAGAGACATAAACGATATTTTGAGCGGAAAGGACTGAAGAAACATGAGAAGCTACGGTTCCATCTTCGAAGAAGGGTTCAAGAATCCAACCGATATCATCACAGATCACATTACAGCCGACATTTACCAAAGAATCAATAGCTGAGTTAAAAGCAACAGTATTATCCCCATGATCGTGAAAATATAAATCAGCGTCAGGAATCATGTCATGAACGATTTCCAGCATTGCCGTTCCTTCATCTCCGCCCTGTGTGTTGCTGAGAACATTAAGTCCTGACCCATCTCCTGGCAGGTCACCGGAGGATTGTGATGTGGCACGATTGTCAACACCGTCAGAAATAATACCAATCTTAATTCCCGAACCGCTCTGTGAGTATACTGAGCGAACTTCAGAGGAGCGATGGATTGAATCACCTTCTGAAACTTCTGAACCGGTTAGTAAAACAGGGGGCATGACTGTCCTTATAGTTCTTATATCTTCAAGGGAAGCTAAACGCTCAAGATTTTTCACTTTTACCCATGCTACAGCAATACGTTTTTCCTCATCCCTATCTGTTACTTTTTCTACGTATGAATCTATAATCCATGTTGAAGCGTTTGGGTTCAGATAAATATAAACATAAACTTCACCTTCGTTGATTCGGTCCTCAGGAGCTGCAATCGAAACTGACGGACGAAATTGCGCGACATTCTCCATTTCTCGTGCATGGGTATCTATGTTTGTTCCCTCAGGAAGGAATTTACTGTCAATTAATTGCAAAAGGTCAGCGCTAAGCTTTTTTTTGCCTTCAGTTAATTGTTCATCAATCCTCTGTTTGATTGTTTTAATTTTTTCAGATTTGTCAATTTTTTTAGCAGATAACTC
>Ga0307422_1000960_pt1 | contig 15312 bp, 13 predicted proteins | sample SalMarWE160290MG_FD_202153 | JGI IMG/M metagenome (GOLD analysis project Ga0307422, IMG submission 202153) | Salt marsh sediment microbial communities from the Plum Island Ecosystem LTER, Massachusetts, United States - WE1602-90 | ecosystem: Environmental > Aquatic > Marine > Intertidal zone >...
TTTTTAAACTTTCAGTAAAGCGCGTCCCCCAAAAACGGACGCGCTTTCTTGTATTTCCAAGCCTTTCAACGCATGCATAATAAGTCATCGAAAGGACTCCCTGGATCGCCATGCATGAGACTTCCTCCCGTGCTCAAGTAAACGAGAGTTCGCCTCCTCGACGACTCATCCTTGCGGTTGCGTGCATCGTGAGCCTGGGCCTTCTGGCGAGCGCTTTCTATACCTACTTCACCCTTTCCCGCCTGTGCGTGCAGTATCTTTCCAATCGGGGACATGAAATCGTGATGGCGATCGACTCCCAAGCGCGCGGTCCGCAAAGACGCAACAATCCGGCATTCTGGCAGCCTCTTCTTGAAACAAGCTATGAAAACTATTCCAAGTCCGTCGCCTTTATTGCGCTGGTTGATGAAAACGGAAAGGTTCTCGCCGGCAAAGGCGATGCTTCCCTGGGGCCTTTGGGATCCGCGATAGAAACGGGCCGTGATATCTATCAATTTGAAGAAGTGCTTCTTTCGCCGCGCCATCCCCGTCATGATGCCAATGCTGCCGCAGCCGGCTGGCGGATTCGAATCGGTCTGTATTCGTCGGATACGGATTTTATACGACGGTCGGCTCTTTTTCAGCTTGCCGCTTCCGGGCTGGCGGTTGTTTTGATGCTTTCGCTTTCGGTTTTTCTAATGCGCATGATCCACAAGTTCCTGGAACTGAAGGCGCGTGAAGGAGCGGAGGCGCAGCTGAAATCTCTCGGCATTATGGCTGCGTCGCTGGCTCACGAAATCCGCAATCCTCTGGGGGCCATGAAAGGATTGACTCAGCTGGCGCAGGAAGAACTGGCCGCCGACGCCGCCGCCCAGGCGCGGCTGAGCACGGTTGTAAGCGAAGCGGAGCGGCTGGAGCGCCTGGTGACGGATCTGCTGGATTTCGCCCGACCCAAGGAACCGCAGATCAGCGAATTCGATTTAATGGATTTGCTGGCCGACGTTCGTTCCATGCTTGCCGCAAAGCTCGAGGCTTCCAGATTGCGCCTTGAGATGACGGGGGATTCGGGCCGCGTGAATATCCGGTCCGATCCCGGAGGTTTGCGGCAGGTGTTGTTGAATGTTATTCTTAACGCGATCGATGCTTCGCCGGAAGGCGCCGAGATTGCGGTCGGCGTCGTTCGAGACGCGCGCGCGGGAATGGTCGATATTCAAATCGATGATGCCGGGCCGGGCCTCGGCGAGAGGGATGCCGGCGAGCTGTATCAACCCTTTGTCACGACCAAAGCGCGCGGCACGGGCTTGGGCCTTGCCGTATCGCGTCAGATTATTGAACGTCTTGGAGGGAGCCTCCACCTAAGCGATAATCCCAGCGGCGGAGGCCGATGCCGCATCCGGGTGCCGCTTCATTAATGCGCAAACCGCATCGCTTGTTTTTGCCGGCGGCAGACCCCTGAAAACCGGCAAAAAGGGCAATTATGAAAAATGCAATCCTGGTTGTAGACGACGAATCCGGGCAGCGGCAATTCATCAGCGAAGCTCTCTCCAGGGAATACGAGGTCGCGACCGCGGCAAACGGACGCGCAGCTTCCCAGATCCTTTCGCACCGCAGCTTCAACCTCGTAATCACGGACGAGCGGATGCCGGATATGGGCGGGATGGAATTGATCCGGTGGATGCGCGAGCGGTGTCCGGAAACTCCCGTCATTGTGCTGACCGCATACGGATCGGTTGGGACCGCCGTCGAAGCGATCAAGCTGGGCGCTGAGGAATATCTGACAAAACCTCTGAAAAGCCCCGAGGAGCTTCGGGTCATTGTGGGAAACGTGCTGAGCCGGCGGGCGCTGCGCGATCGCAGCCTTCTGCATCAAGAGGAAACCGAGGCCGCATTTCCTTCCGACGTTATTGCCGAAAGCGAAAGCATGAAACATGTGTTCCGGCTTGCCGAACAGGTTGCGGTGCAGCCCACGACCGTCCTGCTGACCGGGGAGTCGGGAACGGGCAAGGAGGTCGTCGCCCGCTTCATCCACCGGCGCAGCTCCTACCGGGACCACGCATTCGTCCCGGTCAATTGCGCTGCCATTCCCGAAACATTGCTGGAATCGGAGCTGTTCGGACACGAAAAGGGTTCGTTTACCGGCGCCATACAAACAAGGCGCGGCCGCTTTGAGCTTGCCGACGGGGGAAGTCTGTTTCTGGATGAAGTGGCCGAAATGGGAATGAATATCCAGGCCAAGCTTCTTAGAGTTCTCCAGGAGCAACGGTTTGAGCGCATCGGCAGCGAGCGTTCCATCAGCGTGGATGTGCGCGTGATCGCCGCGACAAACAAAGATCTTACCGAAGCCATCGCAAATAAAACGTTTCGCGAGGATTTATATTACCGGCTCAGCGTGTTCCCGATTCCCATCCCTCCGTTGAGGGAGCGGCGCGAGGATATTCTCCCCCTCGCGGCGTTTTTTGCCAAAAGTCTTTCGGCGCGCATGGGCAGGCCCGCGGCGGTATTCTCTCCGGAGGCGGGCGAACTGCTTCGCGCCTATGATTGGCCCGGAAACGCGAGGGAGTTGGCGAACGCCGTGGAACGCGCCCTGATTGTTTCGCGCACGGGGGTGATTAAGAGGGAAGATCTCCCCATGAAGTACGAGGCGGCGGCGTCCGCGCCGGCTCGTCCGGGATTGCTGGCTCAGGTTGAAAAAACCGCGATTCTCGATGCTCTCGCCCGAAGCGGCGGCGACCGCCGCGCCACCGCCGAAGAATTGGGCATCAGCGTGCGCACGCTTCAGTATCGTCTCAAGGAGTATGGAATCAGCGGCAAGGACCAGTGACGGAGCCGCTGCGCGGCTGCTTGGGGCGCGGATAAAAAATCCATTAGCCGATCCGAATTTTGATACGGGAGAACAACATGCAAAAGCGAATTTTGGGCAACACGGGCTACGAAATCACACGCGTCGGACTGGGGGCGTGGGCCATGGGCGGCGGCGGCTGGGCTTTCGGGTGGGGGCCTCAGGATGATAAGGAATCGATAGACACCATCCATTATGCCGTCGATCGCGGCATCAACTGGATTGATACCGCTGCGGTCTATGGTCTGGGCCATTCGGAGGAAATCATCGCCCGCGCCCTCGAAGAGGTTCCGAGAGAAAAGCGGCCGTTTGTATTCACCAAATGCAGCCTGACCTGGGATCAGAGGGGCAGGATTTCTCATAATCTTCAGCCTGATTCCCTGCGGAAGGAAATGGAAGGAAGTCTCCGCCGGCTGCGGGTTGAAACCATCGACCTGTACCAGATTCATTGGCCGGCGTTTTCCAATCCCGGGAATCCTTCGGCGCCCGGTCTTGAGGATGCATGGAGCACGCTGGCGGAAATGCAAAGCGCCGGGAAGGTCCGCCATATCGGCGTGTCGAACTTCAATGTCGCTCAAATGGAGCGCATCCGCAAGATCGCTTCCATAAGCACGCTTCAGCCGCCGTATTCTTTGCTGAAACGCGGCATCGAGGCCGAGATTCTGCCTTATTGCGCCGGCCACGGCATCGGGGTTATTGTGTATTCTCCCATGCAATGCGGCCTTTTAACCGGAGCTATGACGCGCGAGAGGGTTGCTTCGCTGCCGAACGACGACTGGAGGAAGAACAACCCGGATTTCAGGGAGCCGAAGCTGACCCAAGCCCTGCAGCAGGTGGAGCGTTTGCGCGCCGTCGGGAGCCGGCGGGGGCGTACGCCCGCGGAAATAGCAATAGCCTGGGTGCTGCGGCATCCTTCGGTTGCCGGAGCCATTGTGGGCGCGCGGCGGCGGTCTCAGCTTGAAGGAACCATCGGCGCGGGTGAATTGGTTCTCAGCCCGGAGGAAATCGAGGAAATCGGTTAGACCGGGTTATTCATGAGGATTTGGTGCGAGGCGCCGTAGACACGCCTAGATCCGGCGCCGCAGTAGAACCTTCATGAATAATCCGGGCTAGGAAGTGGGATTCGCCGCGCTCATCGGGCTTGCGAAACGTCGGAAGGGGAAAAACCATGGCGCCGTTGCCGAACAACGCCAGTGAGGCGCAGGCGGTTTCCAATCAGGCTTTCTCCCGCGTCGCCGGCGGCCCGCTCGTTGGCGGGAACCGTGTCCGGTTGCTCAAGGACGCCCGGGAGAACTATCCAGCCTGGCTGGACGCCATCGGCGCCGCGAAGCGCCACATCCATTTCGAAAGCTACATCGTTTACGAGGACGACACGGGCCGCAAGTTTGCCGAGGCGCTGATCCAAAAAGCCCGGGAAGGCGTGCGCGTGCGGCTGATTTATGATTGGCTGGGCGGCTTCGGCAAGACCTCCCGGCGCTTCTGGAATCGGCTGCGCGACGCCGGCGTTGAAGTTCGTTGCTACAACCCGCCGCGCCCGGATAATCCGTTCGCTTGGATTTCACGCGACCACCGTAAAATGCTATCGGTCGACGGCCGCGTCGGGTTCATCTCGGGCTTGTGCATAGGCCGGATGTGGGAAGGCATTCCTGAAAAAAAGATTGAGCCTTGGCGGGACACCGGTATCGAGGTGCGCGGCCCTTCCGTGGCGGATATTGAACAGGCATTCGCGCAAATCTGGTCGATGATGGGCAAACCGATCCCCGGCCATGAGTTGGCGAGCCGGGAGTCGCTGCCGCAGGAAGGAGAAACATCGCTTTTCATCATAGCAGGCATACCGGCAACGGCGGGATTGTTCCGCGTGGACCAGCTTATCGCGGCCCTCGCGAAAAAGAGGCTGTGGTTGACGGATGCTTATTACGCCGGGACATCGGGTTACGTGCAGGCGCTGCGCGCGGCCTCCGAAGGCGGCGTCGACGTACGCCTGCTTGTGCCGAACGGAACGGACATTCCCCTGCTGAAACCCTTGTCAAGATCCGGGTACCGTCCTCTTTTGGAAGCGGGGGTCCGCATATTCGAGTGGAACGGCACAATGCTTCATGCGAAAACCGCGGTCGCCGACGGGCATTGGGCGCGCGTCGGCTCAACCAATCTCAACATTTCCAGCTGGTTCGGCAACTACGAGCTGGATGCGGCCGTGGAAGATGAATCTTTTGCCGGCGATATGGAAGAGATGTACCTTCAGGATTTGACGAAAGCGACGGAAGTCGTCCTCAACAGGAAGCGAAAAGTGCGAACCCCGGGCAGGCCGCGGGGCCGCCGTCACGTCATCGCAAGCGGCCGGGGAAGCGCCGGCCGGGCCGCGGCCGGAGCGATTCGCATCGGAAACGCCGTCGGAGCGGCATTCACCACGCGGCGCGTGCTCGATCCGGTTGAGGCGCGGCTGCTGGCGGGGGCCGGCGCATTGTTCCTCATCCTGGCCGTATTCTTCGCGCTGCTGCCGGCCGCGCTGGTGATCCCGGCATTGATTGCCTTCGCATGGCTGGGCTGCGCGCTGCTTTACCGAGGCTACAAACTGCATAAGGATTTGCGAAAAAGGCGCAGGCAGAAACGCCCGGACATTTAATCCCGATCATTCATGAGAATTTGCGGGAAAGCGGCTTCCGGATTCCGGCCGGGCCTGCAAAATCCATATTTCTATTTCCTCAACAGGCTCCCGGCCTGTGGTAAAATCGCGCGTCCAGCCCGTATCAAGGCTGGAAAACTTCATAGGAAAAAGCAGGCACAGCCGCGGTATCGCCCCGCTGGATGCGGGGAAAAAGGCGTAATTGCGGATGAAGAAGGGCCGGGGACGGTTCCTTTGCTGCGGAGCGGCCCCGGTTCCGGGAGGAGCACATGACGTATTCAGAATTTAAGACTTGCGAGGAAAAGCGGTTTGCGGTGGTGATGTACGGAGGCGTGTCTTTGGCCATATATATCAATGGCGTGGCCCAGGAGCTCTTCCGGCTCGTCAAATCAACGGCGCCTGGCACGGATCCGGGGACACTCACGGGCTCGACCAGGATTTACCGGGAGCTTGCGGAGAAGCTCGGCGCCAGGTACGTGGTGGATATCCTGTCGGGCGCGTCCGCCGGCGGGATCAACGCCGTATTTCTGGCAAAGGCTCTCGCCAACGACCAGCGCTTTGACGCCTTGGCGGATCTCTGGGTTCAAGAGGGAGACATCTCCCTTCTTATCAACGACCGCACTTCACGGGACGGGGCGAAAGGGCGGCGGGCGCGGGAAAGCGCTCAAAGGCCGCGCTCGCTGCTCAACGGCGCCCGCCTGTACGAAAAGCTCCTTCTGGCGCTGGAAGGCATGAAAAACGGGAACGGGGGCGCGGGAAGGGCGCTGGTGGAGGATCTCGACCTGTTCGTCACGGCAACGGATCTTCAAGGCCTGCCGGTTCCGATCCGGCTGGCCGACGACGTAGTTTACGAGCGAAGGCACCGCCATGTTTTCCGCTTTCGCAGGCGTGAAGGAAGGAGCGGGAGCGCTCCTCGGAACGATTTCGCGGATGAGAACAATGAAATGCTGGCCTTCGCCGCCCGATGCACCTCGTCCTTCCCGTTTGCCTTCGAGCCGGTTCTATTGAGGGATTGCAGCCGGGAACCGGCGAAATGGAAGGCATTTTTCAAGCGCTACTTGTTGAATCAAGAGCAGGACGCGCGGCCGTATGCCGGCCGGGCCTTCGCCGACGGGGGGTATCTGGACAACAAGCCCTTCACCTATGCCGTCAATACGATCACGGAGCGCCGCAGCGATGTCCCCGCGGACCGCAAGCTTCTCTACATCGAGCCCTCGCCCGAAGAGATCGGATCCGCAGAGGAGATACACGAACCTCCCGACGCAGTCATGAACACGCTTATGGCTCTGTCGCTTGCCCGGTACGAGACCGTCAGCCAGGATCTGGAGCTGATCAGGAAGCGAAATACGCTGATCGAACGCGCAGAGCGGATACTTCGCGGAACGGATGACGACATCAACAAATTGCCGGAAGAGGCCCAGCCGATCATGGTCCAGGACTGGTTCAATTGCGACCTGCACGAAATGATCAAGCGCCAGGGAATTGCCTACGCGGGATATCTGCGCTTGCGCGTGGCTTGTCTTACCGATGACCTGTCCGAAATCATCACGGCGCAGGCCGGATTCGCCCTGGATTCCGACGAATTCCTAGCCATCCGTTACATGGTCCGCGTCTGGAGGGATCAGCGATATTCCTATTATGGATGGGAACGGCGTGAGAACGAAGGCAAACAGTATTTCACGGGGTTTATCTTGGACTTCGACCTGGGATTCCACATCCGGCGATTGAGCTTCTCCATCAGGAAGATCGATAACCTTCTGGTCATGAACGAGGACGGCAAGCAGGTCCTCTCCGCGCGGCGTATCGACCCTTGCATGAATAAGAACTCCGAATTCCGTGAAGAGCTGCTCCGTCTCAGAGAAGCCTTAAGCAAAGCCGGGGAAAACATTCGAAACTTGGCGGCGGGACGGCGGAGCGAAACGGCGGGCGGTTTATCCAAAGCCGTCCGCGAGGTGGGGCTCGACCGCAAGACTCTGATAAGCATCCTTTCGCCCGCGCGCGAAGAAGATCGTCTGGAAGCGGCGCGCGCTTTTATAGAAGCAAAGGAGGAAGCCTTACGCGCGGTCTGGGAGGCGCTCCACGCTCCCGTCAAGGACGCCCTCGATAGGATGGCGGAGGTCAAGCGGGAAGCGGGTCTCGGCAAGGGGCGTCCGCTCCGCAAAAGGGAGGAAGCGGATACTTCTCCCTCGGAGCTCGCCCGCTGGCTTGTCGCCTTCAGCATCCGCATGTTTCCCTACTACGATTTGGTTGCATACCCCATGCTGCGGACAGCCGGTTTAGGGGAAGAGATGGATCCGGCGGAGGTGTTCCGGATCAGTCCGAGAGATCCGCGCCGCCTGGCGGGAATGCGGCTGGGCCGTTTCGGAGGGTTCTTTGACCGAACGTGGAGAAAAAACGACATCCTGCGCGGACGCCTCGACGGAGCGGCGAAGATTGTTGCGGCGATCCTGCAGGGAACGGCCTATCAGAACCTCGCGGAAGAATATGCCAAGCGGGCGCAGGAGGCGATCATGGAGGAAATCCGCAAAAATCCCCAGCGCTACCTCGACCTGCTGGGGATGTTGATGATGGGGGCGTCGCCGGAGGACCGCACCGCCTTTGGGAGGAACCTGAGTAAGAATATCCAGCCGGAAAGAGCTTTGGTCGGGACCATCCTCGGCAGGATGACGGCGCCGGATCTCAGGGAGCGGTTCGAAACGTTCGAGGTCGATAAGCATGTGCAGCCGGCCTTCTTAATGAAGTCCATATCCCGAATAATCAGCGTCGCCGGCAAGATGCTTAAAACGATCGGCGATGAATCCGGCTCGGAGCAGGGACGGAAGATCGGGCTTTGGATAAGCAGCATCGGAGCCGTCGCCACGGGCTTGCTGGATGTCCTTTTGCCCGGAAGCTGGCTCCATCTTCTGGGCCGCCGCTGGCTTTCGCTCCTCATGTTGTTCGGAATAATGCTGGTGGCGCTGAACGCCGTGTTCCATATGGATGGCGTCGGGCTGCTCGGAGGCGCGATGGCGGGCGTCTCGGCCTTCTTATCCGTCTTGAGCTGGTTCCTCGGACGGGCGGTTCGGACTCGGAAGTACGGGCCGCTTTTCGCAATTCCGGTCGCCGTGCTGTTGGTCCTGCTTGCAGTGGGAATCGTCTACACTCCCGACGCCATCAACGCGGCCCTGGCGTGGATTATTCATTAGACCGTTGTGTGCTGCGCGCTGCGAATTTCGTTCGCGTTAGAAACAAGAAGCCGGGATCAAGAAGCCATAATTTCATAGGCTTCCGCTTATGCGGCCTGAAGCAGGTTGCCGCAACGGCAACATGCAGCTTGTCGGGCGGATGAATGGGCAATATAATTAAATATTTCTAACGGGATGGGATTCAACATAGGACACAATTCGCTGGGTAGACAGACATCGCGGGGGCGGCATATTAAAGGGTCCGCTCTGGGCAGGCTCGGGTTTTGCACCCGATGGGCCGTGGACCGTTATGGAACCGGAGCCGGTTGGGTCGAGATCATAGAAGTGGATCTGCGGCTGCCGCGGCTGCCGCAGAAGCTGCGGGGGCTTCGAATCGCCCATATCAGCGACCTGCACTACAGCAGAACGGTAAGCGGGGTATATCTATACCGCTGCATTGAGCGGGTCAACCGGCTGCATCCGGACCTCGTCGCGCTCACCGGCGATTACATTACATACGATTTCCGGGGGCGGTACCGTGAGAAAGTCGCGGCGCTGTTGGGCCGGCTCCGCAGCAGGTTGGGCGTCTATGCGTGCCTGGGCAACCACGATTACGGCATGCGGCGGCTCCCGGCGGCGCAGCGGGCTTCCTTGATAGCCGAACTGACGGGCGGCATGCAAACGGCCGGGATCACGGTTCTGAGGAACGAGTCCGCGAAGGTAACCGTGCAGGGCCAGGGGTTCTGGCTTGTGGGCTTAGGCGATCTGTGGGTCGATGATTTCCGTCCCGGAGATGCCTTTTCCCGGATTCCCGAGGACGGGACCGCGCTGGCGCTGGTTCACAATCCGCTCGGCGTGAATTATTTGAGCGATTACCCGGTCCAAGCGGTGCTAAGCGGCCATACGCACGGAAGCAGAACCTCGCCGAGCGGGCCGCTGTCCTGGGCGGGCCGCGACGGGCGCTACTACGCGGGCCTATATGACGTAGGCGGGATAAAGCTGTATGTAAACCGCGGTCTGGGCCGGCTGGGCTGGGCGCCGCTCCATGCCCGTCCTGAAATCACCATCCTTACCCTCCGCTGATTGCGAAATGAAAAATGAAGCTCCGGCAGCCGGGTTCGGCTCGTTCTTAGTTTTGTCGCCGCGTGCTGCATGGCTGCGCTTTAATCCGGATTATTTATGAGGGTTCGCAGGGAGGCGGCGATATCACCAGAACGGAGGCAAACGCATGTTCAATACGGAAGCAAAATGCGGCGTGAGCGGCGCCAAAAAAAAGTCGCGGCTCGCTGCTGTGGGGATCCTGACAGCTCTCCTTTTTGCTGTAAACCCCGGCAGCCGGGCGGAGCAGAAGTCTGCGCCCTCAAAACAGGCGCTTGACGACGGCGCCGGCGCATACGCCACGGGCATATACCGAAACCTCTTCATCGAAGCCGGCTATTCTCCCCGCGAGGTGGCCGACAAAATATCCCGCGCTTATGAACAGCTCTTTCACGGAGACCCGGACACCCAACTGCTATTCTTCCCGAGCGGAAAGAACGAAAACGGGCCGCTTGCCTACATTCCGGATATTCAGCACAACGATGTCCGTTCCGAGGGGATGTCCTACGGCATGATGATGACGGTGCAGATGGACAAAAAGGCGGAGTTCGACGCGCTGTGGAACTGGTCCATGACCCACATGTACCAAAAGAATCCCGCGCACCCGAGCTACGGATTCTTCTCCTGGAATCTGGCCTACGACGGCGCCGTCCGGGACGAACTGCCGGCGCCGGACGGCGAGGAATACTACGTCATGGCTCTCTACTTCGCCGCCAACCGCTGGGGCAACGGCGATGGGATCTATAACTACAAGCTCTGGGCGGATCGGATTCTGGACGCCATGGTTCACCGGGAACCCATTACGGGAAAGGTCCGCCAGCCCTTGGGGATGCGGGACCACACGGTGGGCAAAGAAGTGAATGAGGAACATGCCATGATCCTGTTTTCTCCCGACGAGAGGAACTCATTCAGCGACGTCTCCTACCACCTGCCCGCCTTTTATGAGCTGTGGGCCCGCTGGGGCCCGGAACGGGACCGGGCGTTCTGGGCAAAGGCGGCCGCCGTCAGCCGCGACTACTTCGTGAAGACCGCGCACCCCGAAACCGGCCTTGCGCCCAACCTGGCTGAGTTCGACGGCACGCCCCGCGGCTACTTCGGGAAGGGCGGGGGCGAGTTCCGGGAGGATGCCTGGCGGGTCGCCATGAACTGGTCCGTCGACTGGAACTGGTGGCGCAAGGACCCGCGCCAGAGGGAACTGAGCGACCGCATCCAGGCGTTTTTCGAGAGCCGGGGAATGGAGACGTACGGCGACAACTGGCGTCTTGACGGGAAAGTGCTGCGGGAGCGGCATTCTCCGGGCCTCGTGGCCACAAACGGCGCTGCATCCCTGGCTGCCGCAGACAAGGAACGCGCGGCCAAGTTCGTTAAAGCCCTTTGGGATCTGGAGGTCCCCTCGAGCAAGATATTCCGGTATTACGATGGTTTGCTCTACATGATGAGCCTGCTGCACGCCGCAGGGGAGTTCCGAATCATTATGCCGGCGCGGTAGAGTATCGATTCCGAAGCTGCGGGAAGGCTGTTGCCGCAATCGTATGGGTCCGCCGCCGTCATCTCTCTTCCAGCAGCCGCTTGAGACGGCGGATCTCCTCACGGAGCTTTTTTTCGCGCGAGTGGATGGAATAGAGATACAAAAAAAGCAGGATCCAAACAGCCGCATAAGCGGCAAACAGATAATTCATGTCAGAAACTCCCGTTTATGCAATGCGCCGCTCCAGCATCTCCGCCTCTTCCCTCATAGACTCGAGAAAGTAACGCCGGCGCAGGAGATAGATCAGCAGGATTTGAAACGCAGCCAGGCAAACATAAAATGCGGGGCGCATGGCGGGCGAAAGCCCTCCGGTCTCAAGCATCGGGGACGGATGCAGGTCGCGCCACCAGCGGATTGAAAACCAGACGATGGGCGCGTCCAGGAAAGCGACGATTCCGAAAACCGCGGCGACCCTCGCCCTGCGTTCCGGGTCTTCGATGTAATTCCGGATAAGCAGATAAGCCGCGTAGAGCAAAAACAAAACCAGCGCCGAGGTCAACCGCGGCGACCAGGTCCACCACACGTACCAGGCCGGTTTTGCCCACAGCGGGCCGGTCACGAGGACCATGCCGAAAAACAAAACTCCTGTTTCAGCCGAGGAAAACGCCAGGTGGTCCCAACGGCGGTTCTTCCGCAGCAGATACATCACGGAGGAAAGAAAATTGACGGCAAAGGCGGCGATCCCGGTGATGCCGGCCGGGACATGAAAATAGAAAATGCGCTGCAGATCTCCCATCGTTTTTTCGCGGGGCGCTTCAATCAGAGCCATGTACAAGGCCGCCAGCATTCCAAGCAGGAGGAAAATCCCCAGAACAGCGTCCAGCCTGGATTGAAACTTGTCGTTCATCCTAATCCTCCAGAACGTGCTCGAACAGCAGCCAGCCTATCGTTGCGAACACAATCGTGAAAACGGACATGACCGTCAGCGGAAGCCTTAAGCTTGCGTGATCGGAGGCGTTCAGAATAATGGCCGTGGCTTCCACGGCATTGATCAGAATCGGAAGCACCGCGGGGAAAAGAATCAGCGGCAGCAGCACCTCCCTGAGCTTGGTGTTTACGGCAATGGCGGACAGTAAGGTGCCCACGGCCGTAAATCCCAGGGTCCCTGTCAAAAACACGAGCGCAAGCCACGGGATCTCGCCCCACACGCTAAGATTAAAAAACACAATGCAGCAGACGAATATCACCGCTTCAGAGGCCAGCATGAAAACGGCTGCGGCCAGCATTTTGCCCAGATAGAGGACCCCTCGGTCCACGGGAACCATCAGAAGGCCCTGCAGGCAGCCGTTCTCTTTCTCGGCAACGAACATGCGGTTCAGCCCCAGGGTTCCCGAAAACGCGAACGCCGCCCAAAGAATGCCCGCAACGGCCGAACGCATCGACTCGTGCATAGATCCCAGCGCGAAGTTAAAGACCACAAGGACAACCACTCCGAAAAACAGCATGGCATTCAGAGAATCCTTCGTCCTCAGTTCGATAAGCAGGTCCTTGCGGAATATGGCCCAGATTTTGCCCATACGCGTATGTTTACTTATCAGGCGGGATGCGCCCCGCTTTCCGGTCCAGCCTCCCGCGCGCTCCCGCGCGATTCCGCGATAAGCCTGTATTTTTCGCGGAAAGTCTCAAGGCTCAGCGCGGACTTTGCAATATCCAGCGCCACGACTCCTTTTTCGATCACGACCAACCGATCCGCTATTTCGTAGCCGAGCGCGGCGTCATGGAGCGCAAGGATGCAGGTTTTGTTCTCGGAGCGGACCTTCGACAAGTAGAGTTTCAGAAATTCCGAACCGGCGGCGTCCAGACCCGTAAAGGGTTCATCGAGCAGAAAAACGTCGGGATTATGCAAAAAGGCGCGGGCGATAGCCAGCCGCTGCTGCATTCCCCTGGAATAATTGCGCACCGGCTCGGTTTCGCGCCCAAGAAGGCCGACTTGGTCGATGCGCCGCCGGATTGCTTCGTCATCGCCGGGCGCATCCATCAGCCGCGCGAAAAAACGCAGGTTCTCCATCGCCGTCAGGTCCATATAAAGGGACGTATTGTGGGAAAGATAACCGATCGCTCCGCGAAGATACCTTGGGGGAGGACCGTTTTCCGGCCGAATCCGGAATGTGCCCGAGGAAGGCCTGGAGAGGCCGGCGAGGATTCTTAAAAATGTCGTCTTCCCCGCGCCGTTTCTGCCGAAAAGCGAAACGAATTCGCCCGGCCGCACGATCAGGTTCAAATCGCGCAATGCCGTAATCCTGCCGAAATATTTAGCCAGTCCGCGGACTTCAATCATGTCAGCTTAGGTTCACGAATCTTTTAAAAGCAGCGTAAAGGCGCGAAGCCGGCGCATTTGCTCTTCGCGCCGCTTCTCGAATTCGCCCTGCTCGATATCGCGGATCTCGCGCCTGCGGTAAAGCTCGGCGAGGGAATTCAACAGCGCCTCCCGGCTCTCCTTCAGCCGCCGGATTCGAGCGGACTCGTCCTTCCTCCCGCGGGCCCCGGAACGATTGAATGCGTACCAAAGCGCCAGAATGAATCCCATAAGAATCAGGGGGCCGAGAACAAGCGTGCTGCGGCCGACCGCGCCGGGCATCGACGTCACCGTGGATTCGCCGGACGTCTCGGCAGGTTCCTCTTCGGCGACGGGCGTGCCGCCGGAGAAGGCCCATGATGCTTCGGAACCCGCTTTGAACGGGGCGGTCCTGTAAACCGCAAAGTTTCCCTGGGAGTCGGCGGGTATTTTTACAAGGTCCTCTCCCGATAGTTGCAGGTCTGCGGGTATCGTTCCGATATCGACGGGCCCCACATCGTGGTAAAACCTTTTGGCATACGTATAACTCCGCCCGCGATACGGCAGCCGCTGCTGAACCTCGATCCTGGTGATTCCCGGCCTCAGGGGGTAAACGGTGTAGTAGCTCTGTCCGTCGGCGCTTTCGAGCCCGGATTGAACCAGGGGCATTGAGGATCCCGGAGCCATGACTCGGATCTCCGGCGGCTCAACAATCCCCGCCGCCTTCGATACGCGGAAACTGCCCTCCGGATTTACGATGGTTTGGGGAGGACTGGTTTTGTTGTTTATGGAAACCGTTTCCAGGGACTTCAGGTGTTCCCCCGTAAACTGAAAGGCTATCTGGTAGGATTCAATTTCGACATCCTTCATGGAAGCGGTCGGTTCGAAAATTTCTATTTCCGCGAAAGCCCTGCCGTTTTCGTCGAAGCTCACCATGCTGTGGTAATTCACTCCCTTGTAATCGGCGCGGATCATCAGGCGGCTGTTCCGGGGAAGGCCGTCGATGCGGAATTCTCCCCCGGCGTTCGTGGTATCGACCCTGATGATGTTCATTCCGATGCCCAGCTCGATCACTTCCAACTGCACGCCGGCCGCGGCCGCGGATGGATCCGTCCGGTTCAGAAGCCGGCCTTCCAAGACTCCGCCCTGCTTCGTGAACGCCGCCTCCTGAGCGCGCAGGAAAGGCGCCGCCGCGAGACAAAATAGCGAGAATAATAAGCCAAGCGTTTTCATCGTCATCTGAGCCTGCGGCCGCAGTCCGCGCAGTATTTCTTTCCGGGGATGACCTCGGCGCCGCAGAATGGACAGCGCGCGGGCGGAACCGGCGGAGTTCCCGAAGCCGGCGCTTTCTGCATGGCGGGCTCGCGTTCGGGCCCAAACAGCTCGGCCTTGCGCCCCGCTATTTCCGCCTCAAGAGCTTGATCTGAAATCTCGGCGGCATTCTGTCCCTTTAGTTCCCGCACGACTGCGGCGGCCTCGGCTTTATGTTCAGCCTCGAGCTGCCGGTAATCGCTTTGGGACAGCCGCCCCATTTTAAATTCGAACTCCAGATCGCTGAGGATGCGGTCGAGCGCGGTCTTTCGACGGAGCAGAAGATCCCGCCTCGTTTCCGCCCCAAACTCAAGGTCCGGGGTTCCTTCCGCGCGCCCAAACAGCGGCCTGAGCACGTATGCGGCGCCCAGTACAACCAGCGCCGCGCATGCCGACCAGAGCATCATTTCCCTCCCGAATCAGTTTCCAATAATACAATGACGGTGCCGAAGGCCATAATTATGGAGCCGAACCAGATCCAGAATACCAGCGGAT
>Ga0307422_1000962_pt1 | contig 15273 bp, 16 predicted proteins | sample SalMarWE160290MG_FD_202153 | JGI IMG/M metagenome (GOLD analysis project Ga0307422, IMG submission 202153) | Salt marsh sediment microbial communities from the Plum Island Ecosystem LTER, Massachusetts, United States - WE1602-90 | ecosystem: Environmental > Aquatic > Marine > Intertidal zone >...
TTTGTGAATTATGATTTCATCTGTTGTTATTTTGGGGTTGGTGGGCTGGATTATCGCTCTCTTGTTAATATATAGAAATATTAAGACTGAAGAGAAAAAAAATTACAAAGCCATTCATTCTTCCGCCATCAGGGATGGAAGGGTGGGACAATTATTCAAATCCGGAATAATAGAGGGTATACCTGTTATTTCGGAAGAAGATATGAGTAAAATAACTGAATATTTGGAATCCGATAAAATTCCCGAAGGTTTTAAGGATAGTATTCGGACTTTAAAAGAATTAAATTTAAAGGTAATAAAAAAAGATTTTTCAGAGATTTGTAAGACCCTGAACTGTCCGGCAATAACTGCCGGAAACGATAAAGAAGAACTGGAAATTCAGGGTATCGATTGTATAAACATATCGGTATTAGATATGGTGGGTAAGTCCAATTTGATTAGAGGGGAAAAAATTGTGGTAAATCATATAGATTACGGTTACGACAGAGCGCAGGGTTATTTATCCGATGGTACTGTTGTGGAAATCGGAGGCGATTTACCTGAAAATCAGCCTGTTTCACTTGAATGCGTTGTTGAATCTATTATTGAGAGCAAATTTAATAGGAAAGTCTGGGCAAGGGTCGCTAAAAATAAATGATTGATGCCGTGGTTGTCGCCGCCGGAAGCGGAAAGAGAATGGGCAATGTATACAAGCAATTTGCAGTTTTATCCGGAAAAGAGTTGTTTTTATATTCGGTGGAAAAGTTTTTAGAATATGGAGTAGATAAGGTTATCCTTGCCGTGCCGAAGCAAAAAATTTCTGAAGTTGAAGAAAGAGTCAGGGAATTTGGAGAAAAAATTAAAGTGGTTCAAGGAGGAGAAAGAAGGCAGGATTCGGTTTCCAACGGATTCAAAGAAACTTCCGAGGAAATTGTATTGATTCATGATGCCGTAAGACCTTTTATCGGCGTCGATTTAATCGACCGGATAGTTAAAGGTGTTAAAAAATTCGGCATTTGCGCTCCGGGTATACCGGTAAGAGATACTTTGAAAATTTATAAAGATAACGAAATTTTATGGACCCGAAGTAGAACTAATTTATTGCAAGTGCAGACCCCTCAGGGATTTAAAAGGGATATTTTAAAGTGTATAATCGGTTTGTTTGACAGGTATAATTTTACCGACGAATTAGCTTTTGCCGAGAAATTGAATTATGATGTCAGGTGGGTCGAAGGAGATCCGTCAAACATTAAGATTACGTATCCGTTGGACATGAAACTCGCCGAAACGATTGCCGAATATGAAAAAAATAGAATCTAATAAATCTGTAGGGCAAAGCTTTAGCTTTGCGAATGCAACCGTAGGACAAGGCTTTAGCTTTGCGAATGCAACCGTAGGGCAAAGCTTTAGCTTTGCTAATAAAAATACCCGCAGACCTAAAGGTCTGCCCTACGATGTGGTGGAAAAATCATAGGTCAGGGCTTTGATACCACCAATCCATCTGTAGGGCAAAGCTTCAGCTTTGCGAAGAGTAAATAAAAGAGGTTATTAATGGATAATAACTCTGTAAAATTTAAGAAAAGATTAAGGCTGAAAAATTTTAATTATATAGGTCGGTATAGATATTATGTGACCATTTGTACATTTAATAAAGAGAAACTTTTTTTGAATGACAAAGTTGTGAAGAGTCTTATACTTCCGATATTAGAAGAAACATCTGAAAAATATTGTTTTAAGATATGGGCTTATTGCTTTATGCCGGATCACCTGCATATTCTGATTGAAGGGGAAGACGTAGCTTCGGATTTTAAAAAATTTGTTTCTATTTTCAAGCAAATTTCAGGATACCGATATAAAAGAATGTATTGTAAAAATTTATGGCAGGTAAATTATTATGAACATGTTTTGAGAAGCCAGGAAGATTCAAAAAGAATTGCAAATTATATATTTGATAATCCAATCCGAAAAAAATTAGTTAATAGGCGCTGTGAATATCCGTTTATGGGTTCTTATGTTTTTGAAATGTAGATTGAACTATATTATAAATATAATTTTATTTATCAGCAGACCTAAAGGTCTGCCCTACGTGTATATTAAGGAAGCTGTAGGGCAAGGCTTTAGCCTTGCAAATGCAAATGTAGGGCAAGGCTTTAGCTTTGCGAATAAAAATCTCCGCAGACCTAAAGGTCTGCCCTACGATGTTATGGAGGAATTAATGGATCAAGACGAAAAGATGGAAGCTGTAGGGCAAGGCTTTAGCCTTGCAAATGCAACCGCAGTCCAAGGCTTTAACCGTGCGGATCCAACCGTAGGGCAATACTTTAGCTTTGCGATAACTAAGGGGGAATAGGTGAGAATTGCAGGTGTACATATCGAAAGATCTATTCTGGTTATAAGAGACGATAAAAGCAGTAAGGTTTCTTGTTTTAAGTTTGATACGCTCGAGAAGTTATTTGGTTCAAAAGAAATTAAAAAATGTAATTCAATATTTATCAATGCCGGTGAGAACAATTTCCTTGTAAAAACAAAATTTTTCCAGAATAAACAACCGGAGGAGGCAAAAAATTATGTGTTAAAACATTTAAACGAATTTTCTGTGGGAAGAGGCAAGGAATATGTGATAAAAATCGATGCGGTTCCTGATGAAAATAGCTCTACTCTTTATATAATCGAGGGAAAAGAAGAGCAGATTTATAACCGTATTGTCGATTTGCCGGTTGAAAATTTGAAAATTTCGGGTGTCGTACCGGATAATTTCGCTATATCATACCCTTTTCTACTTGAAGAGAGTCCTGAGAGTGTGTTTTTAACTGTTGAAGTAGGAGCTGAAGAGCTTATACTCAACCATATAGATAATAAAGTAATAACTTTTACCAGAAGCGTTTTTTTCGAGAAAAAAGACCTGGTAGATTCTTTAAAGAAGGAAATTGAAATTTTATTGCATAGGGTTGATTCCGTAGAAAAAATATATTTGACTGGCAGGTTAACAGATAAAAAATTAAAAAACCTCAAAAAAGAAATCTCTTCTTATAAAAACAAAATACATAAATACCATGGTCCCGGAGATCTTTCTTCTGATGCTGTTCTTGCTTATGGGCTTTCACTTTCTCCTTTAATGGAGTTCAATAACGATCTTACACCGGGATACATAGTTATTGAAAGGGAAAAGTGGCGTAGTGAAAACAGATTAAGAATGTTTACCCGAAGAATAGCTTATTTTTCGGGTATTTTGTTTGCTGTTCCTTTATTTTTATTAATTGCCGGAGAGGTTTGGTCGTATATGATTGAGCGACAGATAGGGAGATTGGAAGATTCATATGAAGAAGTAAAACAGGTTCAGTCGAAAGTCGCGCAATTAAGAAAAAAATTAAAATTACATGAAGAAGCAAGAGCAGGAATAGCCTGGGGTTTTTTCCTCTCCGAGATTTCTCATATTATTCCCGATAATGTTCGTTTAATCGAGCTGGAAAGCGAGCCGACGATGAGTAAAAACAGAAAAGGTTTCATTTTACATTTGAAAGGTGAAGGGAAAACACAGGAAGCCGTGATGGAGTTTTACTCTAAAATGCAGAAAATTGATTTAATAGCTGAAGCAAATATCAAAAAAATCACGAATGAAAAGGGAATAACCAGTTATGTTTTTACTGTTGCCGTATATTCCGAGTAAAAACACCGGTTTTTAAAGTGCTGACAGTTTTTCCTTTTCTGAGTTTTATTTCCCAATCTATAACTTTAATTTTTTGAAGGCTTATTAAATCTACAGGTAAGAAGTATACAGGTTTAGAGGTTTCGCCTATAATGTCACTCTGAAGATAGTATGTAAATCCGAATGAGATGATTTCAGTGTTTAAGGGAACTATCTTTCTGTTCGATCTGAATAAAAGAGAATCTTTCCAGCGAAAAGAAGAAATTCTGCCTTTCTGATTCATGAAAGAAATACTATCCTTGTCGGCATAATATATTTCGCGAACCCCTATTAGTTCCGTTTTTATTATGTTGCATATATTGACGCCTTCTTCTGTTAACTGGTTTTCCCATCTGGTTTCGTTTATGTTTCTTTGTATTTGTATGAAGGTTGAGAATAATAAAGTACTGAGTATACCAAAAATCAGCAGAGAAACAATTATTTCTATTAAAGTAAAACCTTTTTCGCCACAGAGGACACAGAGCCCACCGCACCTCCTATTTAATTTATTTTTTTTATTAAATTTTTCCATTTATAATTCTACTTATGCCATTTTTGCCTATTTCATTTTCAGTCATAATTTCTATGGTTTTTTTGTCTGTTAATATTTTTTGTGGGGTTTGGGATGGGTTTAAACAACATTGTCTTTTTTCTTTGTGTCTTTGTGTACTTTGTGTGAGATATAAGTTTTGAGGTTGTGGAATGGGTTTTTAATCAACATCATTTTTTTTCTCTGCGTTCTTTGCGTCTCTGCGGTTTATGTATTTTCATGGTTTCAGCAATTGAATCATAAGAATTTTTTCCTTATTTACGTAAACTTCGATGCTGCAAGATGCCGGTATTTCTTCATTTGCTTTGAGAACGGTTTTATAAATTATGCCGTCGAGAGTATCTATTGTTACCGTGTCGTGTTCCGCTTCTATTCTCGCGAGAGTATGTTCGGCTTTTTTTCGAGCGAGAAGCAAAGCGATTTCTCTTTCGCGCACATTTCTTGAAAACGAATAACTTTTAAAGAAGAATTGATACAGAGAAAGAAATACAATCGCGAGAATTGTTATCGATACTACAATCTCAACTAATGTAAAACCGGTTTTACCACAGAGAGCACAGAGATTTCTTTTTTGTTTACTCACAACTCACCTCCCTTATTAAAACAGAGCTCACTGAGCCTCAATAACTCCACAGTACTGTCAGTCAACTTTTTATTTTTTTGCAAAATAAAAAAGCAATGATTGGGTGGGGTGATGGGTAATCTTGTGATAATCTTGTGATTTAACCTTTGAGGCTTCACCTATGCGAGAACCCCCATAGCTGTAGGGCACGGCTTTAGCCGTGCGAATAAATGAAGATTCTGCAAACCTGAAGGCTTGCCCTACATTTTCAAAAAAATCAGTGTTTATCCATGTGGATCCGTGGCTAATTATTTGGGCGGTGGTTTGGGTTTTAAACAGCATATTCTCTTTTTTTCTGTATTCTCTGTGTGTTCGTTTTTTCTCTGCCTGCCCCGTAGGGAAGAATGACCGTATCGGGGTGCTCTCTGTGGTTAAGGTGTGTTTTCTATCAATTTCCATGATTTTCTTTTAAATTTCTGTGTTTTTATATATGAGGACGGTATTAATGGTTCGGGTATTCCTGAGATTATTTCCCCTTCTATAACATTACCGTAATAACCGCTCGAGCTTCTTCCGTAAAAAGAATGCGCGCAGACTATACCTTCAAATTTACCTTTAACGGAAGCTTTCCCCGATGAGTATATAAGACCTCCGGCTCGGGCGTATCTTTCTATGGTAATACTATTTTGATATGCTCCGGCGACGGTTTTTTCCGCTACCGATATTGCTGTTCCTGAAAAAGAAGATGATTCCGTGAATTTTATGCGATTTGTTTCGCCTTCACAGATTAGTACAGATGATTCAGATATTGTTGCGTATTCCGCGATTCTAATTTCCTGCTGCGAAATAATCTCTCCTGAGAAATAACTATAACCGCTTAATACCACGGAGTTAGGAGAAAATATAGAAACATCGTGCAGTTCTGAATCATACTGTATACGGACTTCACCATAAGCGATAAGGTTTAATTGTTTTAATATCGCATTTTCCACAATTATATCCGAGGTGCTTATAATGGTTTTAGGCTGGTCAAATATTCCGTCTCTAAAAAAAACCGCGTCATTTACATAAATGATTTCTTTATTTGGTACATCGCTCTCTTCGTAAAATAATTGAGGAGAAAATAATTCAGTATCTGCCTGAAAGGGAGATTGTAGATACGCGATAGACGAACTTATTTTGTCCTTGATGATCGATAAATTTAACTCGGGAAGAAGATGCCCGGTTTTTATCTTCCCGTCTATGGAGCCGTAGATTTCTGGGTTTTTGTCTATTTCGAGAATTGCCCCGTATTCGGAAATACTCGAATCCAGCTCCGAACCGAATTCAGATTGCATCGAAACTTTTTCGTTTTTAAATTCTCCTGTCGTTGATATACACATAAATCCTTTTTTGTATTTTGCTTCAGTGGTTAAAGTACCGTTAAAAAGTGAATCTGTATCTGTATATTCCAAAGAAGGTGGAGTTTGCATTAATCTGGTCATTCCTGATGAGGCGATATAAAAAGCCTGTTCCCGATTTATTCTTTTGTTTAACCTCCAGCTATGCAAATTGCTTGTAAATAGAAAAGTGGTTATCAAAGATGATATAATTACAATAATAGTTAAAGTAAGAAAAAGAGAGAAACCTTTATTTGAAGCTGATTGTTCTTCTGCCGTATTCATCGATTATTATTTTGTCTTTCTCAATCTTTAGAATCTTTATATGATTTATTCTTGCGCCTTCATTTACAAAAATTGTTTTACCATTATCGATACTGATCGCGGCAGAGGGGTTCTTTTCATCCCAGAGAATGCCTTTTACGATAACAGTCGAGGGTTTCCATTTTTTTTGAGGAATACTTTTTCGCGCTGTTTTATATGCAAAAGGGTCTCTTTCCGCTTTTATAACCCCTTCGGATTGTTTTTTTGAAAAGCTTACTTTTATTTCCGGGGGATAGTATTTGATTTTTTTCGGAGAAGAAGCGAATAACGCGATAAGAAATATAAAAATAAAAGAATAAATCATTACTTTATTTGTTAGCATTTTCGGATAAGAATAATCTCAGGCGAAGAGAAAACGATATCCCTGTGATTTCATGAAATATTTTTAATTTCTCAACCCTGTATGCTTCGGAATTTAACCTGTTAAGAAATAAGCAAAGATCGGGATATTCGCCTGTTAGTTCTAATTCTACCGTAATATAGGAAATTTCATCTGTTTCTCTGACAGCAGAATGGAATACGGATTTTGTATGAAGGTTATAGGTTTTTACCAGAGAAAGAAGATTGGTAATACCTTCTGAAACATTATCGAATTCTTTATACGCGGCGAGTCTTTTTGATATATATTTTTCAAGGGAAAGATAGTATCCGTGGAGTTCGTTGCTCTGGGAATAAAGGAAAAACTTTTTTTGTCTGGCAAGCATTTCCAGGTTATTTTGTTTTACCTTGCTTATAAGATTGAAAAATAAGAAGAAATATAAAATCACCCCCGGGACACCTATGAGGATGTACCTGCGGTATTTATTCATTTTGGTTTTCTTCTTCCGGAACAGGTGTTTTTTTCTTGTTTCTCTCTTTTAAAATTCCTTCAAAAATCGGGAGCAGGTTATTTGCCAATTCCCTGGATATTGGAGTTACAACTTCCTCCCACGTTCCCTCATCTTTTGATACTGCCATACCTATGAGTGTAGATGTATCTCTGGGTCTTACTTTAACTATAACATCGTAAATTTTATCTTCCGGATTTCTAATATTTGTTAAGGATGAATTTATGGAGAAGAGTATATAATATTCCGCGTCAAGAGAGTCTTCAACAGGTACAATCATTCCTTTCGAATCTCTGAAAACATAGAATTGTGTTTTTTCGACGAGTTGTCCGTATCTTCCTCCGATTTCTTTAAAATAAACTTTTACCTTTTCCCCTTCCCGTGATACCGCGAAAGGTTTTGGAATGCAGCTGATTAACAGGAAAACGATTCCTGAAAAAAGATACTTCATTCTATTTTTTGCCATGGTACAATCTCGGGTGTTAAATATATTATCAATTCTGATTCGTCGACATTGATCGATTGGCTGGTAAATAAAAAATCTCCTATTATCGGAATATCTCCTAACAATGGGATCTTATTCTTATTTACGGTTTCCGTTTTCTGGATTAATCCTCCAATTACTGCCGTTTCTCCTTCCTGTAGTTTCAGTGTGGTTTGAAGGGCGCGTTTAGAAAGTTCAGGCAAACCGTCCGCGCTTATTCCTTTGAGAGAAGAAACTTCTACTTCCACATCCGCCGTTACATCATTCTCTTTTCCCACCCATGGAGTTATTATCATTTTAACCCCGGCTTCCACAGAGTGAACCTGGATCAGAGGGTTCTCGGTGGTGCCCACCCTTGTTCTGTAATAACCCTGCCATCCCACGTTTATACTCGCCTTTTGACCGCTAATCGTTACGATGCTCGGCTCAGCATGGACTTTTGCAACTCCTTTTTGTTCTAAGGCATTTACCATTACCTGAAGTTCGTCGGAGACTTCAAGAGTCGTCCCCAGATTAAGTGTGGAAGAGATAAATTCGAGTATTTTATCGATGTTTTTCTTCGAGTAATTTCTATTAAATTCGGGGAGTAACATCTGTATTCCTGCAGTATCAACTATATTGTAACCCGCTTTGAAACCCAGTTCCGAAAGTTTTTTTCTTGATACAGAAAGAATGATAGCTCTCATTTGAACCCTTTTTGTGGGAATATCGATTTCTGCTAAGAATTCAAGGATTTGCCTCAATTGTTCTGATGTTGCCGAGCAGAGAAAGGCGTTGTGTTCTTCCACCACCTTTATATTCGAAGACGAAATAGTGGAAGGGAGTAATTTATAAGCGTCGTCAGCCTTGATATATTTAAGAGGTATTAGTGTGACTGTGGATATTAAACCTTCTCCCGGTTTTTTTCCGTCTATTTTTCCTATCACATAAATATCGTCTATCTTTTTAAATCCGTAATTCGTACCGCTTAGAACCAGACTGAGAGCTTCACTTAGAGGCTGGTCCTTTATGGTGGCGGATACTTTACCGGTTAATTCTCCATAAGTTACGATATTCATTTCTGTCTCTTTGGATATATCTTCGATAAATTGCGATAATTCCATATCTTTTACAGCGAAAGAAATAATAGTGTCGCGGCTTATCCTTACTTCTGATGGTGCTTTCCTTCTGCTTGTTCTATCTCTTCCTCTACCTCTTTCTTCAATTCTTAAAACTTCAATGAAGCCTTCCCCTTCGATTACTTCGAACCCCTTTGAAGTAAGAAACACTTCCAGTCCTTTTTTAATGGGGACTTCTTTGAGGTATCCGGAAACCCTGGTTTCCCGAACATTTTCTCCTGCGATAATAGTTAAGCCGCTTTGTCTGGAGATTTCTCTTATAAGGCGGTCGATTTCCACATCATCGCAATCGAGACTCAGCAAACCGTCTTCGACGACAACGTCCATTCTGGATGTTTTACCTCTGACAAGGTAGTAAACATTTTCTTCTTTCTGAACAGAACATCCTATGCTTTGCGCTAAAGTTGTCAAAAGTTGGTCCACGGTTACATCTGAAAGAAAAAGAGTTACGGCACCCTGTACATCGGAGCGGAGAACCACATTTAATTCGTATTTCTGATTTAGCAGTTGTACTGCCTGTTGAACGGGAAGGTCATCAAAGGACACGGATATTTTTCTTTCTTCTTCCTGCGCTTTTGCGTTAAAAACAAAACTCGATATACAGATAAGAAGAAATAACCGTTTCATAATGTATGTATGATAATAGTATAGCAGTCGTTTGTCAAGTATTTTCTTAAGCGCTACTCCCGGCAATCCGGTAAATGTAGGAGCGGCTTCCCAGCCGCGAGAAATAGGAATCAGCGTGCAGGGACTTCTATTTCATTGGACCAGCCACGAGATAAACGTAGCGTTGGGGTTTATCCCCAACAATCAAACAATCCCGCACAAGATTGTCATCCAGGCAGCTCTTCTATTCCACAGGGCGGGCAATCTCAAGCTTACCTGCACGGAAGAGCTTTTGAGAATTATTCAACGTAGGGCAAAGCTTTAGCTTTGCGAATTAATTGTGGGTTTTTCTTACAATTATTACAATTATTAATAGCACGCGGATTTTCTCAGATGCACTCAGATTACCTGCCTCCTGGTTTCTTTTGTTTTTTTAATCCTGATAATCTGTTTTCATCTGCCTCCTAATATCTGGGGTCGGGTGGAACAAAACGATATAATTTTTTTATTTCTTTCTCTGCGAACCCCACCTGCCCCATGGAATAATAACTTCTATTCCATGAGGGGCGTCTCTGCGGTGTTAAAAAAAACCCTTGACAAAAGCGTCTATTTTTCGTATACTGTACTTTAATGAGCGTCGGATTTTTAGTGAAAAATTTTAATTATGAGTTGCGTTTATATCTCAGTCTGAGCAATGTAAGGAATTTATTTGGTTTTAACAATAAAACATAAGGAGGTATCGTGAAAAAATTAAGTTTAGCCGTGATGTTATTATTTTTTATCAGTATGGTTACCTATGGTGCGAGCGGTTGGTATGATGCTGGTAGTGTTGTAAGATTAACAACAAGTTCGGATAAAGTCGGCATCGGTACGACCAATCCGGATGAGAAACTTGTCATTTCCGGTGGAGGTCTCCGAATTGCGGGACCGGAAGGCTCTTATGTTCGTTTGTCCAATTGGGGTAATCCCGGCAACTGGAGAATGTTTATGTCAAACGACGTGGGGCTTAATTTTCAATTTAGTCATTATGCTAGTTCCTGGGATGACTGTTTAAAGATTGAACATAATGGCAACGTCGGTATCGGTACGACAAATCCTCAATCCAAACTTGCCGTCAACGGAACGATTACAGCAAAAGAAATCGAAGTTCAGTTAGAGGGTTGGTCTGATTTTGTTTTCGAAGACGATTACAAATTAATGCCTCTCAATAAACTCGAAGAAGTAATCAAAAAAGAAAAAAGCCTCCCAGGTATTCCCGCAAATAAAGAAGTAGTGGAGAATGGTATAAAATTGGGAGAAATGCAGGCAAAGCTTCTTAAAAAAGTCGAAGAATTGACTTTATATGTTATCGAACAGGATAAGGAATTAAATCAATTGAAAGAAGAAAATAAGGAGCTTAGACAACGAATATCGATACTGGAAAAATAAATGCCGGACAACCTGTTAAAACCCCTCGTAGGGCACGGCTTTAGCCGTGCAAAAAACCATGGCGTATGGTAACGTGAAAAAACCACATAACGTAGGGCAAAGCTTTAGCCTTGCGGAAAAGAATTTTATAATGAAAAAATGTTAACCCCAAATCCGATAAATAATGTAGGAGCGGCTTCCCAGCCGCGAAAAAAAGTGTCATTGCGAGTTTTGCTTACTTGTAGACATACGCGAAGCAGTCTACAGATTATCACAGAAAAATTTTACCGCAAAGACGCAGAGAGCGCAAAGGGCAACTTGCAGAGCAATGTGAGAAAACCACAGAACGTAGGGCACGGCTTTAGCCGTGCAAAAAACCATGGCGTATGGTAACGTGAAAAAACCACATAACGTAGGGCAAAGCTTTAGCCTTGCGGAAAAGAATGCCTGAGTGATGAATGAATGGAGTGAAAAAATTAAATAGCGGAAAAAGTCCAAAGCCGGAAATGATTAGTAAAATAAATCAAAATAGAATTTTGGGTAGTTGGACAATCTGTGGGAAACATATTATTTTTCTAAATCCTAAACCCAAAATCCTAAATCCTAAATTATTATTCAAGGAGGTATTTTTAATATGAGTTTGTTAATGATGTTATTTTTAATTAATGCTAACAATGTAAAACCCCTTACTGGTTATGATTCATTGAAAGTTAGAAACACTGGGGAAACTATTTCTGAGGAGGTTGATCCAGTTTTGCAATATACTTTTGGTATGGATACTTACCGTGCTGGATTTAACAAGGGTTCTATATCCACCAATACTCTTGAGGAGCAAATAAACACGACAAATGGTAGCCTGGAATTAAAAATAAAGCTTTTAAGTCTTCCTATGAGGGGAAATAAAGATTACGATTTGTACCTTACTTATAGGGGTTCACCCTTATCCATACCAGGTATGCAGGTACCAAATCCGAGCTACAAAACATATGGATATGATGCACCCCCATATGATGTTGAAGATTCTCTACTCCAGGGAAATCGTAACAAATATATAGTTTCATCGGATATGGGTAATTGCGGATTGGGATGGAATGTTATGCCTGGTGAATTATCTCTTAATCCGACTTGGCAATATCACTATATTTCTGGTGACAGCTGTTTCAGTGAACGAAGAGACGGTTTTATTAATCTAAACGGTGGAAAGAAATATAGCATATATAATCTTTATTTTAACTGGCAAGATGATTGGTTTATCAGCGGTAAAAGGAATTGGAAATTGAACACAGGTGATGTTGTGCCAATTCTTTCCACTCCCGAATATACTTATGAATTTGACATGTATCCGGTAGAATACCTAAACCCTAAGAAGGATCCATATCCTTCTCGCAGGGAGTTATACCCATTAAAGAAAATAACGGACCGTAACGGCAATTATGTAAATATGGAATGGTGGGGTGGTAGTGATCCTCCGGAAGCCAGAATACCGGAAAAAATATGTACACCTACGGATACCTGTTATATATACGGGAGTTCGATTGCTGTAGATACCAACGAGAAATCACCTTCCTACGACAAATATTGCTTATGGGATTTCTGGGTAATCGATTCCATCGTTAGAAATGTAAACGGAGAGAAATTTAAGGTAAATTTTTACTATCACCAGGAATGGTTTGACATGATATTGGAATACTGGTATGGGCATGCTTTCGTGCTTTTGGATTCAGTGGAGTTTTTAAAAAATGGGAATAGAATCAAGCCCCCTTACCGATTTGAGTATGATACTCGATATAATAACAGTGATCCCGAGCGTAGACAGGGAGAGCTTATCACCTTAATTACTCCGGATAGTGCTGAATATGAATATTGGTATGCTGAAAAGTCTAAGTCTTGCTGCAAGTATGGTAAGTCAACATGTAATAATCCTTATGAATCGAGCTACAGAGTTGTTAATAAAAAAGTTGTTACTCTCCCCGACACTGATCATATAGAATCCGGAGGTGGTTCTAATCCTGATGGTGTTTATGAGTATGAATACTTGTTTGGAAACTCAGTAGGACCAAGTTCTGGACATTTTTGGGATTGGGATAGGTGGGTTCCACTCACATATTACCCGATTTATGATAAGTGTACAATCAATATGCCTGATACAGGAAGTATAACTTATTTCAATATAGATGCCGAATATGTGGAAAATCTTTTAGAAATTGAATGGCGAAGGTTTATTAATACTCTTCCTGAGTGCATGCATGACTGGGAAATGATTTTGCCATTTGAGAGAGAAGAATTTTACGGTAGACCTTATAAGATAGTTACTGAAAACTATGTTGATGTATTAAAATTAGAACAGTTTTATTGGACTATAAGCGATGAAGTGCTTCCTTGTGATAGATTTTTCGAATGGCCCCTGCATCCTTTTTTGAGATACAAAGCGGTGCAGATGGACCCGGATGATGATAATATTGATGTAACAGAGAAGGCAACTGTTTATCATTACGCGGAGTATGACAAATACGATAATGAGAAAACCGTTCGTTTTTTGGGAGAAGCAGAATTAATAGGTGATTCTTCTTACTATATTATTATGGGTCAAGATTATTATCGCCAGGAGTGGCTGGTATCAGGTATTCCCAGGTGGGATGATGTTGACCCTTCGGACAATTGGGAGGTAAAGAAGGATTACGTTTATGAAAGTGAAAACAGTTACGCGGATGCTTTCCTTTATAATCTTGTTAGTAGAGAGAGAAAATATAAGTGGAATTATGGTTCTGATGATATAGTTGAAAGGACTGATTTTGAATACGATGGTAAGTCTTTAATTGGTGTTACTGGTACCCCGCCTATGCATGGAGATGCTCCGTATAGCAACAACCGTGGAAATTTAACAAGAAAGACTGAATGGATAAGCAATACCCGGAATCGTTCGCAGCAATACTGGTATGATATATGCGGTAATCTTGTAAAAATGAAGGATTATATGGGTGAAGAATATAGTTTCGAATATGATGATGAGGCCGTATTCCCGGAAAGAAAAATATATCCGGGCAATTCAAATGAGCATTTTAATTTTGATGATGAAGGTAATCTTGTATCTTTTACAGATAGAAGCTATATAGTCAACGAATTTGAATATGATATTTACGGAAGAATATCTGAGGTGTGGAAAGGTATTCCCGCGCCTCCCATAGGCATGTGCCTGCTTGGAAAATATAAATACGATGATTTCAATAGAATTGCAAGTGCCACATCTTATTCTTCCGGCAGTTCTTCGGATACAACTTACTACTATTACGATAATTTAGGAAGACTCGAGATGGAAGAATTTTTAGGAGGGTATGCTGATAGAGATGTACTAAAAGAATATTTCTACGATAGAAAGGGGAATTTGAATAAAGAGACACTCCCGAGATTTAGGAATACAGTGAATGTGGATACGGTAAAGAAAAAATTCGACGTGCTTAATAGAGTCACCGAAATAGAATATCCAAAAAGTGCTTCGCCGGATTATCCCGGCCCGGAGATTGTCAGTTATGAATATGATGGATATACAACGGAAGTGACGGATGAACGACTAATGAAAACTACCTTAATAAACGATGCTGCAGGTAATTTAATTCAAGTCCAGGACGCTCTCGGGAATTGGACTAATTATTATTACGACGTAAATGGAAACTTAACAGAAATAAAAGACGCGGAAGAAAAGCATACTTACTTTGAATATGACTGGTTGGGGAATTTAGTAAGAAGAGAAGGACCGGATAGAGGAGAGGATTTATTTGAATATTATCCTGACGGACAGGTCAAGTTCCATTGGAATAACGCGGGAGATAAAATCGAATTCAAATATGATGTACTCGGTAGAATTAAAAGCAAATGGTTAAATAATACGAAAACGGAGACTTATTATTACGATAGTTACAACAATATAGGAGGTGTTAACTATAATCCGCCTTCGGGTTTAAATTTCCCCAAAGGGAGACTTACGGGTTTTCAGAATGAGAATGTGCGAGAAGTATACTTTTACGATCAATTCGGCGATTTATGTTTAAAAAAGGTTATACCCTTTGTAGGAAGTTCCGGAGAGAAGGATATCGAATATTCTTACGATCTACAGGGTAGATTGACTGAGTTACAGTATCCTGATGATTATAAAGTAAATTATGAATATGATAGATTGGGTAATATATCTTTAATAAAAATTAATGATGGAGAAACTGTTAATCTTTCATCCACAGCAGCGGGTCTCTTGAGCGGTATTCATTTTCCAGGAGCAGTTACGGATACGTTTACATATAAACCCAGGAATTGGATGGAATCGATGGAGATAAATGGTATTATTAATCCGTATAGCAGAG
>Ga0307422_1000963_pt1 | contig 15241 bp, 11 predicted proteins | sample SalMarWE160290MG_FD_202153 | JGI IMG/M metagenome (GOLD analysis project Ga0307422, IMG submission 202153) | Salt marsh sediment microbial communities from the Plum Island Ecosystem LTER, Massachusetts, United States - WE1602-90 | ecosystem: Environmental > Aquatic > Marine > Intertidal zone >...
AGTGGCAATACCTATACTGTGTGAGCATGGGCATGACAGCGTCTTCGGCTCCCGAAGCGCGGAAAGAGGTCTTCCCTGTTACCAGAAATACCCTCCGGGCATTGAAGTGATCCAGAATCCCTCGTAGCCTTCCTATCGATCCAAAGCCTAGATATTCCTCTTTCATCGCTACCCCCTCTCAAGACACAATGTATAATCATTAAAACAGACGTCATCCTCATACCAAGCAAGTTCATGTATGATACGATGTTTATTTCTCCACTTGCCTCCCGATGTCTCCGGATGAGTTCAAGCCTTTCTCATCAACTAAAAATACGAGGCTGCATTCAATAATCGGCTTCAGGAAAAAAATGGTTTCAATGATCGGACAATTTTTCTGGTTATAAAAACAGAGACGCTATACCGAGTTCTTTGAGTTTTTTCTTCGTAGGCCCACCAGTATCCGGGTCCCATCCTACGGTATCAAAAAATTCCTTTCGCAAGTAGTCCATATCCAAGGTAATTCCTTTCAACGGCCCCTTGGTAAGCGGCACCTTCCCTTGGGCCCGTTCATGGAGCTTGTAGTCAATCGGTTTAATACCTTCGCGTACGGTAAAGGCCTTTCGCATGCTCAAGAGCCGTTCACCGGTCTTAAAATATTCATCTGCACTCATATTCCAGCCTGTTGCAGCATTTAAATATTCGACCAGTGGAATCCTGCTCGTCAGGGCTCCGAATAGACACATGCCACTGCCGTTGAGCAACTGCATATAAAACGATCCTGCGGTGTAAAGTTTTATGTTTTTATCTGTCTTTCCGTGAGCGTTTTTAATCATGCGTTTGGCGGCGGGAAATATCGCTTTCACGCCGTACAGGCTTGCGTTCTGGTAACTCGATACCGTATGGCGCCCTGGCGTCGGCTCACACTCATAGGCAATGGCATAGCCGGGGTCAAGCCGTGCATCATGCATCGGCAACTCCTGGCCACCTGCATGCACTGCGTATCGTTCTGAACCCTTGCCTATTTTATCGGAAGCCCACTTTACTCCGTCAGCAAGGACATCACCAAATCCTTCGCGATTGATCATCATCTCTATCAGCTTGATGATAGTTTCGGTCTTCCCCCAGCCCAGATTTAACCCCCCGGTATCTTTTTTATCGATGATCCCATGTTCAAAACACTCTATGGCAAAAGCAATTGTTCCACCTGTTGAAATCGTATCGATACCCGCACGATTGCACAACTCGTTTGCCTCGATCATCGCGTCAAGATCATCGTGGAGCAGAAGCCCCCCAAATGATGCGAGCGTCTCATATTCCGGCTTATGCCCCATAGTTCCCTTGAAACGACCTTTTTGGATATCGATTATTCCTCCGCAGGCCAAGGGGCAACCTTGGCAGGCGTATTTTCTTTTCTGATGCCTTCGCACGTTCTCGCCTGAACTCTTTGCAGCGCTTGCAAACGTATAATCCAGATACCCCACACCATTCCAGTTTTTAATCGGTGTGTCGCCGACAAGCGCTGAATATACCGTAACCCCTGATGTACCATACCGTCTCCATATCTCTCGCACCAATGATGACTGAGATGGAATCGAGATACCTATCCGCGCGATTATTTTACTTATAGTATCCATCATTTTAATAGTTACCCTATCAGCAATACGCGATTTTTTGTAATCCTCTAAAAAACTCTTCCGTATTTCTCGAACCTTGTCCGCATTTGCAACGGGAATGTCCCGCGTTCCTCTAAAACATACAGCTTTCAATTTTTTGCTGCCCATGAGAGCGCCGAGACCGGAACGGGCTGCAATTCTTCCGTTATCAGTGACAATACCTGAAATAAGCGAACGCCTTTCACCGCTGATACCTATTGATGCGATCTGAACATTCTTATCGCCCAATTCCTTTTTTAATATGTCTTCGGTTTCAACTGTATCCTTGCCCCACAGAGCTGATGCGTCCTTTATAGCAATGCCATGATCAGTTATATTGACCCATACCGGTTTTTTTGCAGCACCGGTGAAAAATACAGCGTCAAATCCTGTGCGCTTCAATTCCAGTGAAAGGAAGCCGCCGGCATTCGCATCTCCCCACCCCCCGGTCAACGGAGACTTGCCTACGACCATGAATCTGCCTGAAAATGCCGCTCCCGTGCCGGTCAAGAGTCCCGAACAGAATCCAAGATAGCTCTGAGGTGACAGAGGTTCTATTCCGGCTTTCTGACGTTCCGTGATTACTGCCGCCCCCAGTCCGTATCCCGAAAGGTACTTCTTGTAGAACTGGTCTCCCGGTGCAACCACTTCTGTCTTCCCGCTGTCAAGATCAACGATACAGTATTTTCCCATATATCCACCAGCCATACGTACCTCCCGTGACATGAGATTATTTTCGATATTTGCTCTAGACTGTGGAGTGTATTATAAGAGCCGTTATCATAACCTTATATCGTACTCCTTAGCTTTATAGTACTGACCAATTATGAAACCGATCCTCTCACTTTGTCAATCCTTCGCTTCCCCCCGAAAAGCGAAGGGCTCAGGATTGATCCTACCCTTCGATCTCACGACTTCAAGGTGTGAGATTGTCATAAAAACTTTTCCTTGACGTACCATCTCCATCATGCTATTTTTATAAAAATAGTAACACAGAGAGGCTGCATGTCGAAACTCGTGCGATTTGGCGTATCCCTTGATCAAGACCTCTTGGACCAATTCGACCGCCTGGTGAGAGAAAAAAGCTATACCTGTCGTTCCGAGGCCTTTCGGGATTTAATGCGTCAGGAGCTAGTACAGAAGCAGTGGCAAGAGGGGAAAGAGATCGCGGGCGCCATCACCCTCATCTACGACCACCACAGAAGGGAGCTGGTCAATAAGCTTATGGATATCCAGCATGACTTCGGCACGATCATTATCTCTTCTCAGCACGTACATTTAGATCATCGCAATTGCCTGGAGATTATCGCGTTCAAAGGCTCTCCGCAAGAGGCCCAAAAGTTGGCCGACAGCCTGACATCGGTCAAGGGGGTGAAGCATGGGACGCTGAGTATGTCCACGACGGGTAAGGATATATAAGGGGTGTTATTTTTTTGTCTCTAGGTAGCACTAATTTAAGATTGGTAGCACCTATGCATTTCAATAAAAAAGGAGGAGGATGCCTTGTGATACTGTCACCAATGAAAAGGTCACTGATTATCGGGTGTATTGTCCTGTCCTGTCTCCTCCCCTGTATCGCCTACGCAGCGGAAGATGTGCCACAGGAGACCGAGCAGACGACACAGCAGGAAGAGGGGGCGATTGTGCTCCAGTTTGATTGGAACACAGCCTACAGGCTGGCAGACTTGAAGGCCAGTGACTTCCAGCCACCAGGCGGCCCCTCAAACCCGGCCTTTTTCACGGCCAGGATCAAAGGCAGTTGGTCTCTGATCCCTTATATGGACCGACCTGAAAAGTTTGCGCACGTTGTCAAGGAGGTTGAGATCACCCTTGACATGTTGCAGAAGATGAAGATGGCGGGGGTAAACCCCTATCAAATCATAGGGATAGTGAGTGAGTGTAACCATACATAAGGGAGGCAGAGGATGAAGGAAGAAAAACCCTTACTGATCGATGAGTTCCAGAGATGCGCCGTTTTCCATGGGCATATCTGTCCGGGGCTGGCCATCGGCTACCAGGCGGCCAAGGCCGGGATGGCGTGGCTTGCTGAGCACCGGGCCAGCGATGAGGAGGTGGTGACGATCGTGGAGACCAATGCCTGCGGCACTGATGCCGTCCAGGTCCTGACAGGGTGCACCTTCGGCAAGGGGAATTTCATTCATAAGGATCACGGGAAACAGGTGTTTACCTTCATCAGTAGGAGATCGGGAAGAGGGGTCCGCATCGCGATGAAGCGGGGGGTTATCGAATTGGGGAAGAGACATCAGGAGCTCCTGGGAAAGGTCATGGCGGAGAGCGCCACAGAAGAGGAACTGGAGGAATTCTGGGTCATGCACCGACGCAAGAGCCTGGAGATTTTGGAACAACCGGCAGAGAAACTGTTCACGATTAAAGCCGTGGACATACCCATACCACCCAAGGCAACGATAGAGTCCTCGATACCCTGCTCTCACTGCGGAGAACCGACGATGGCGTCGAAATTGGTGGATCAGGACGGCCACAAGGTATGTCAGGACTGCCAGGCTTAAACTGCATCATGCCCATGGAAAGGAGCATACGATGAAAAAGATCATTGGAGGGAGGTCGTTATTGTTTATAACGATCGGTTTCATGCTGCTGGGAGGGGTGCTGCTTGTCTCCGCGTCATGCAGCAAGAAGACGGGAGAGGTGGCATCGTACACCATAGCCGACAGCACCGGCGATTGGGGGTATCCGTCCCCCTACGCCCATTATCCCCGCGGTCCCGGATACGTGCTGATGAGCTTCATATTCGAGACGCTCGTCTGGAAAGACGCCACCGATTTTGTGCCGCAACTTGCCAGGGCATGGGAATACCATGCCGATGAGAACGCCTATGTGTTCAAGCTGCAGAAGGACGTTCACTGGCACGACGGGGTCAGCTTCACCGCGGAAGACGTAGTCTTTACGTTCAACTATGCTAAAGAACACCCGTATCCATGGGTCGACAACACGATTGTCAAATCCGTGAAGGCCGTTGATCCCCATACGGTAAAAATTTACCTGACCCATCCGTATGCCCCTTTTCTGCACGACGTCGCGGGAACCCAGCCCATTATGCCCAAGCACATGTGGGAAGGTGTTGACAAACCCGATACGTTCTTGGGACCTGAGGCGGTCATCGGAACCGGGCCCTACACCCTTGCAGACTACAGCAAAGAGCATGGCACCTATCTCTATAAAGCCTTTAATGGTTACTACCTCGGCAAGCCGGCGGTGGAGGAAATCCGCTTCGTCAAGATGAGTGCGGAGATGATCCCGGCCGCACTCAAGGGAGGTTCGGCCAATGCCGGCTCCATACCCCCTGAGGTTGTCTCCACCATTAAAGAAGCGGGGCTTATCGTCATTACGGCGCCAGTCGCCTGGAATGCGAAGATGAGCATTAACCATACAAAGGCCCCTCTCTCCTCCAAGCGATTCCGTCACGCACTGGCCTATGCCATAGACCGGGATGCACTGGTGCAGATTACCCAGCGCGGTCATGCCGTTGCCGGCAGTCCCGGTATGGTGCCGCCGACCAGCGACTGGCATAATCCTAAGACTCCACAGTATCGGTACGACCCGGCTGAGGCGGAGCACCTGCTGGAAGAGCTCGGCTACACGCGGGAGGGCACGTATTTCAGCAAAGACGGCAAGGAGCTGCAACTGGGGCTTATCGCTACTGCCCAGTTCAAGGAAGTAGGGCAATTCATCATGCAGCAACTGGAGGCGGCGGGTATCAGGATAGCGTTTAAGACCCTGGAGGCAAAGACCGTTGATGCCAAGGTAGCGGCATGGGACTTCGATCTGTCGATATACGGTCATGGAGGTCTGTATGAACCTTCCTTTCTGACTAAAGCAATTATTGGCCAGGGGTTTTTCAGCGCCCGATATGATTCAAACGAGGAGTTAAGCCGGCTCCTCCAAGCACAGCTCACGGAGATGGCCCCCGATAAGAGGAAACGGCTCGTCTTCGAGATACAGGAGCTCTATGCCGAGGAGCTGCCGGCCTTGACCCTGTACTATCCTAAGTGGTATTGGGCACACGACGGCACCGTCGATCTCTACTTCACCAAGGACGGCGTTGCCGTTGGCGTTCCTATTCCCCTGAACAGGATGGCTTTTGTAAAGTAACAAAACAAAAGGAGAACGAGATTGCCGAAAACAAGACGTGACAATCGACAGGAAGGCGGTATAGTTTTGAGGCCGGTAGGCCTGGTCAAAAGTCCGCTGAAAGAGCCGAGCCTGGTTGCTGAGTCCGGTGATTTAAGCTGGAAGATGCGGGCCGAAAGGGCAGTTGAGGAACGTGCGGTGGTCTTAGAGATTGTAATTGATGCGGCCTTCACGGGTATCCTCGATGGGATCGAAGATTTCTCGCATTGCCTGGTGCTCTATTGGGCACATCGGGTCTCAGAGGAGGGACGGTCCATCGTGAAGGCTCACCCCATGGGGAGGAAGGATCTGCCGCTGGTGGGAATCTTTGCCACCTGCAGTCCCGCCCGCCCCAACCCCCTCTGCGCCATTGTGGTTCGGTTGCTCGAGCGCAGCGGCAACCTTCTCACGGTACAGGGACTGGACGCCGTCGATGGCAGCCCGGTCATAGATATCAAGCCTTACAATCCCAGCTACTATCCTGTCGGTGCGGTTCAGATACCCCCCTGGCTGGAGCAGATCTACAGGGAGTTGGCCGCAGGTGCGGTATCTGACCCCACGGGGAATAAAGGCCGAAAACACGAAGGGTAATCACGCAGGCGATGTCTAGCAGGCGGAATATCATTACCTACGTCATCGCCCTGGTATTCATTCTGGCCCTGAACTTCCTCCTGCCGAGAATGATGCCGGGAGACCCGCTCACGGCAATCTACGGAGAAGAAGCGCTGGTTGCCATGACCCCGCAGCTCAAGTCCGAGCTGGTCGAGCGCTTCGCCCTCGACCGACCGATAGGGCGGCAATTCGGCGCCTACGTCCTGGCACTGTTCCAGGGGAGGCTGGGATACTCCTACTATTATAATGCGCCGGTACTCTCGATTGTGTTAGGCCGCCTGCCCTGGACCCTGCTTTTGGTAGGCACGGCGCTCGTGCTTTCCACCATACTGGGAATAGTCCTGGGTATTGAGTCGGGCTGGCGGCGTGGATCCCGGACCGACCGCACCATGCTCGCCGGACTGATGAGCCTGAACGGCTTCCCGGACTTCTTCATGGGGATGGTGCTGCTCATTATCTTCGGTGTGACATGGGGCGTATTCCCCCTCGCCGGGGCTTTGACCCCCTACTCCGGCCTGACGGGTGGGGCTGCCGTGCTGGATGTAATCAAGCACCTGGTGTTGCCGGTAGCCGCCCTGACGTTGGCCCATGTCTCCGGCGGCTATCTGTTGACCCGCAACACCATGATTACCGTCCTCAAGGAGCCCTATATCCTCACTGCCAGGGCAAAGGGCCTTTCCCAAGGAGCACTTAAATACCGGCATGCCGGCAGGAACTCTCTGCTGCCCGTCGTAACCCAGACGGGTATCTGGACCGGTCGGGTGGTGACCGGGGCCCTGTTTGTCGAGTTGGTTTTTGCCTACCCCGGCGTAGGCTACCTTGCCTATGAGGCCATGATGGCCCGCGATTATCCGATCATTCAGGGGTTATTTTTGATAGTGGCCGTAGCCGTACTTGCCGCCAACTTCCTCGTCGAACTTTCTTATCACAAACTGGACCCTCGGGTAAGACAGGTGAGCCGTGCATATTGATGTGAAAAAGGAAATCAAGGGAAGCGGTCCTGCCCGGATTGGTTTCGTCATCCTGCTCGTGATGACAGCGGCGGCCCTCCTGGCGCCGCTGATAGCCCCCTTTGACCCCTCTCAGCAATCAACAGCAGCCCTCCTTGCTCCGTCTGTGAGCCACTGGCTGGGCACGAATCACGTGGGCCAGGATATCTGGAGCCGGCTGGTCTTTGGTGCCAGGACCTCCCTGCTGGTCGGGTTCGGTGTGGGCGTTCTGGCAACCCTTCTGGGGACGATCTTCGGGGTATCGGCAGCGCTTATCGGAGGGCTCTACGAGCGCATCGTGATGCGGCTGGTCGATGCCTTCATCGTGATCCCCATGGTCATCGTGATTATTCTGGTAGCGGCCTACGTCAAGCCCAGCATCCTGATGCTCATCGTTCTCCTGGCGCTCCTGAGCTGGCAGGGTGGGGCCAGGATCATATGGGCACAGGCGCTCTCACAGCAAGAGAGGGAATACGTTGCGGCGGCCAGGTCCTTCGGCGCCGGGAACTTTTACATTGCCTGGCGGCACATCGTCCCCGCCCTGGGCCCTCTTCTGCTGGTGGACTTCATCTACGGTATACGGAGGGCCGTATTCATGGAGGCGGGACTTGCGTTTCTGGGGATCAGTGATCCTGCTCGGGTCAGCTGGGGCATGATGATGCGAGACGCCCTCAGTTTCAGCTATCTCAATGTCTGGCAGTGGTGGCTCCTCCCTACGGGAATCGCGTTATCCCTGACGATCGTTGGATTGACGTTTATCGGATACGCAGTTGAACCCATCATCGATCCCAGATTGCGAGGTGCCGAGGTTGCGTGACATGAAACATCTGATAGTCTGGTGCGGGGAGGATTGCGTCCTCGATCAGGTTGGCCTTGAATTGGCACGGGGTAAGACCGCATGAGCCTCGATGTCAGGAAGCTCAGCGTCATCTACCGTGACGGGGACCACGGCATACAGGCCCTTGAGGACGTGAGCCTGGAAATCAAGGCTGGGGAGTGCTTTGCCCTCGTAGGGGAATCGGGGTCGGGCAAGACCACCCTCGGCAAGGCCTGTCTTGGACTGCTCCCGGCCAATGCCGAACAAGCGGGAAACATCTTATTAGAAGGGGAGGAGATCGATTTTTCCGACGAGGAGGCACTCAACCACATACGCTGGAAAAGACTGTCGATGGTCTTTCAGGACGGGGCCGCGAGCCTGAATCCGGTCCACCGGATCATCGATCAGGTGGCAGAGCCGATCATCAAGCATGAAGGATTGGGCAGAGATAAGGCCCGGAAACGCGCGGCCCGTTTTTTAGAGGAACGAGGGCTGCCCAAGGAGTTCCATAAGAGATTTCCGCATCAGCTCAGCGGCGGCCAGGTCCAGCGGGTCCTCTTGGCCATGGCCATGGTCTTGGACCCGGCGGTGATTATCCTTGATGAGCCGACCTCCGCACTGGATGCCCTGAGCAAGGGCTTCGTGGCTGAGATCATACGAGAGGCCAAAGGGCGGGGGAAGGCGCTCCTCATCATCACCCATGACCTTGAATTCGCCATGCACAATGCCGAAGCCATGGGTGTTCTCTATCTCGGTCAGATTATGGAGACCCTGCCGGCAGCTGAGATGCTCTCAAACCCGCTTCACCCCTACACGATGGCCCTCGGCAGGTCTTATCCGGCCATGCGCACCGCACGGGACCTCGGCGGCATACGCGGTGACGCCTTCTATCGCATCGTCCATCAGCACGGGCATGCGGATGCAGCACAGTACCGCCATGCGCATATTCAGGCGCGTGCATTGCCTCATAGCGACGGCCACGCACCGCCTACCGGATGCCTTTTTCAAGACCGGTGTACCCAGGCCATCGAACCGTGCACCGAGGGCGTCGTGGCTTTGGAAGAGGTAGCAGGCCACACCGTTCGCTGTCTGCGCCGCGGCATTGTCAATCTGCTGGAGTTGCACGGGGTGGCCAAACAGTATGGCAAGACACGGGCGCTCAACCCCGTCGAGGTGAACGTGAGGGCAGGGGAGCTCCTGGCTCTCGTAGGAGAGACTGGATCAGGCAAGACGACCCTGGCCATGATCGCGGCGGGCGTGATAAAGCCGGATCAGGGGATGCGCCTGTTTTTTGGCAAGGACATGGATCAATGGATAAAAAAAGACCACAAGTCCCTGGCGCGGAAGATCGGGGTTATCTACCAAAACCCCCTCGAATCCATAAGCCACCGGTTCACCGTCTCTGAGGCCGTAGCCGAACCACTTTCCATACAGGGTGAGAGGAAGAACCGAGAAGAGAGCAAGGAACTGGTCACATCAATCTTGGCCGCAGTCCATCTCTCCACGGATGAAGGCTTTTTGCAGCGGTATCCGCATGAGCTCAATATGGGGGCGCTGCAGCGCGTCTGCCTTGCCCGGGCACTGGTGCTTTCCCCGTCACTGCTCATAGCCGATGAGCCCACCAGCTCTCTCGACCCGAGTGTTCAGGCAAAGGTGCTGAAGCTTCTCCTCGACCTCCAGATCGAGCAGGGATTGACCATGCTCTTTGTCAGTCATGATATCGGACTTGCCCGCAAAATCAGTGACAGGATGGCGGTTATGCTCGCGGGACGGATCGTGGAGATAGGCCCCAGTTCGTTGGTGATCTCTCAGCCATTACATCCGTATACGAGACTGCTCATGGAGAGTGCGGGGGGGAATTGGCAGGAAACCCATGGGGGTGATGCAGCGAAGCAGGTCGAGAGCGGTTGTCCCTTTCGACCGCGATGCCCGCGTCACCAGGTGCAGTGTGAGCGGGAAGCGCCCCCTGTGCGGCTCATTGGAAATAGACACGTGGCCTGTCATTTTCCGTATTAAAAAAGGGCAAAATAGCAGCAATGGAGGTATTGTATGAAAGGAGTGGCATGGCAATTCATGGTAATCGTTTCCAGCGTGATGTTCTGCATCTCTACGGGAATGACAGAAGAGGAGCAAAAAGAGACAACGCTTGAAGAGGTTATCGTAACCGGTGAGAGACTGATCACCCCCACAAAGCAAACCAACGAGACTGTCTATACCGGGAGCGAGGTCACCCGAAAGGGATTGGAGGCCCAAGGGACCAAGGCCACAGTCAGTATTTATGAGGCGATCAATGTACTGCCAGGGATCAGTGTGGAGAGCACGGATCCGTACGGGCTCGCCGCCGAGCAAAAAAACATAAGGACCCGCGGCGTGCGGGGATACCTCGGCGCGTTGACGGTGGAGGGTGTCCCCAACTGGGGGGGAAATCCCATGGGACCCAGGGAGTATATATACGATACCGAAAACCTTCGCGGCATCGCCGTCTATAAAGGGGCGGTGCCTGCCGATCTTGGGACCGGCGTCGGCGCTCGCGGCGGTGCGATAGAGCTCAGGCCCCGATGGCCTGAACAGGAATTCGGCCTCGATGTCAGTCAAGGCCTCGGCCTCAACTACTACACCCGGACCTTTGTAAGGCTCGACTCCGGTGCACTGCCCGTCACCAACAGCGCCCTGGCACTTTCCTATTCCTACACCGAGGCGGAGAAATGGAAAGGCCCCGGCAATCTCGGGCCCCGGCATAACGTTGCCCTCATGCTCAGACAGCCCATATGGGCCGACGACGAAATCAAGGTCTGGTTTAATTACAACGATTTAAAACAAGACCTTTACAAATCGTTGACCTATTCTGAGGTGGAAGACCTGGATAACAACTACGATAAAGACTACAATTCTCACCGTACCGGCATTGCGAGTGAGGATATCAACTATTACAAATACAACAGTGGTGAGTATTCCAACCTGGATTTTCTCTCCGTGATTCCGATAACCCTCTCCGATACATTTCAGGCGAGGTTCAAGCCGTACTATTCCCTGGAAGACACCGAGATTTTAGGTGGGTTCAAAGGTAAGGTCGATATGATCCGAAAAAGAATCCGTGATATCGAGCGATATGGGTTGATCTCACAGGTCAATGCAACGTTTCCTTGGGTTACGGCGTCTCTCGGCTACTGGGTCGAGGCAAATGACATGGTCATCCGCACGGAAAATTATGACCCGGTTACCTTTGCCTTCCTGGGGCACGGCATGTACACGGAAAACGACGGCGTCGGCATCGTCCACAGCCCGTTTTTGAAGCTGGCTGGACAGATCGGGGATTTTGACTTCCAGGGGGGGCTCAAATATTTTTATTACAAAGAGCCCGCAAGCCAGGGCTATACATCCACACCGCCTGACTTTGTATTGACCCCTGCCCCCGATCTCTATAGAGAATCGAAACGCTACGACGACTTTCTTCCCACCCTGGGTGTGGCCTATCACGCGTCCGAGTCTCTGGAGTTTTATGCCAGCTACGGTCGAAACCATATCCGGCCCTATGCCTATATGCCCCTGATCAACGTATACAATCAGAACAGGACCACATTTCAGGCTGCCGGCATTACACTGGATGACCTCTTTGATGGTTACACAATGGAGATCTCGGATAATTTCGAGTTGGGGGCGCGGTTTCGGAAGGACTGGATCGAGATCATGCCCGCGGTCTTTTACTCGAAACACAGGCATCTTTTGACCACGGTGTACGATCCGAGAGTGGACCTGAGCTACTACCAAAATATCGGGAAGGCGACCGGTTACGGCATTGAACTCGAAACCAACCTCTATCTCTTCGACGACCTCCTCACCTTTTTCATCAATCCCACCTACACGGCGCTCACCTACGACGAAGATTTGACCTACCAAGGTAATACCCTTGATACCAAGGGCAAACAGGTCGTCGATACCCCTCTGTGGTATGTGAAAACCGGCTTGATCTTCTCGTACCGCGGCTTCGAGGTCGTTCCCATGGTTCGGTATCTCGCCTCCAGGTATGGCGATGCGGAGCATAAGGAACGTATCGACGACTACTTCGTGGCCGACGTGAAGGTCAGTTATACCAAGAAAAATCTGTTTTTCGTCGAAGCCCTAAAGGTCTCATTGGAGTTTCTCAATATCTTCGACAACGAATATGTCTCCGTCATCAATTCGATGGACGATACCCAGGCGGGAAAGACGAGCTATTACGTGGGGGCACCATTCACCACCCTGTTGACGGTGTCATTGGAATTTTAAAAGGCTGATTGTTCAAGCAGTGACATTGTTATCCACCGCTTCAAAACATGCGCAACCCCTGGAGGACATGAAAGGGACATTGACCTTATGAACTAGCTGGAGAGTGGGTAGGGGGTTAAAACCGGGTGAGCTCGACGTCGGCGGGTTTCCGACATCCCACCCCCCTCACAGCCAATAAAAACGCCCCTGAGGCAGGGGCGAAAGTAACAGAAAGGATGCGGATAATTAAATGTGAACGCGCTGATGTGTGAGGACCAAACAGGGACTACGAATCTCCTTCAGCCGCTACATCCTCCTCGTCTTCGGTCTTCTCCTCACTGTTGTTCTTCTGCATCTCATCCTGGATCATTTTCCCCAGGCTGAGGGTCATTTCTTCCTCGCCCCCCTCATATTGCTTCATTTCCTCCTTCTCTTGTTTGCGCTGTAATGCCTTAATGCTCAAACCAATCTTCCGCTCTTTGGGGTCGACATTGAGTATAAGCACGCTGACCGTATCCCCCCCCTTGACGATATCGGAGGGATGCCCCACCTTTTGCTCCCCCGTGCTGAGCTCGGATATATGGATCAAACCCTCCAGTTCCTCTTCCAGCTCCACAAAGGCCCCAAAATCAGTGAGGCTGGTAATTATTCCGGTAACCACCTGTCCAGGCTTATATTTTTGGGGGGCCTCCTCCCATGGATCCGGACGCAGCTGCTTGATACCCAAGGAAAACCGCTCGTTTTCCTTGTCTATCTTCAGCACGATGGCCTCCACCTCTTGACCCTTTTTATAGACATCGGCAGGATGTTTGATCTTCTTGGTCCACGACAGCTCCGAGACATGGACCAGGCCATCGATCCCTTCATCAATCCCGATGAAAACCCCGAAATCGGTCACCGTCTTGACCTGCCCCACGATCTTCGTTCCCACGGGGTATCTTTCCTCCACAATATCCCATGGATTGGGCTCGATCTGCTTCATACCGAGGGAGATGCGCTTTTTCTCCGGGTCGACGCTCAGCACCACCGCCTCCACAATATCGCCGATCTGCACATATTTGGAGGGATGCTTGATCTTCTTGGTCCACGACATCTCCGAGACATGGACCAACCCTTCGAGCCCCTCCTCCAACTCCACGAAGACACCATAGTCTGTGATGCTCACTGCCTTCCCCCTCACCCGCGAACCAACCGGATATCGCTCCTCCACCCTACTCCAGGGATCGGGGGTAAGCTGTTTGAGACCCAACGAGACCCTCTCGGCTTCCGCATCAAAGTTAATCACCTTGACGGCAATCTGGTCGCCTATGGAAAAACGTTTTGCAGGGTGCCCTACTCTCCCCCACGAGATATCGGTAATGTGCAACAGCCCGTCCACTCCCCCCAGGTCGACGAAGACCCCGTAGTCGGTGATGTTCTTGACGATACCCTCAATCACGGTGTCAACACACAGGTTTTTCAGGGTCTCCTTTTTCAAGGCCGCCCGCTCCTCCTCGAGGATGGCCCGGCGAGATAAGACGATGTTCCCCCGTCTGCGGTTGAACTTGAGGATCTTAAACGTGTAGCGTTTACCGACGAACTTGTCTAAATCTCGCACCGGATGAAGATCGATTTGAGATCCGGGCAAAAAGGCGGGGACGCCGATGTCCACGGTCAGGCCGCCCCTGACCCGGGAGACCACCTTACCTTCAATCACACCATCTCCCTGCTGGCAGGCCCGGCTGACCTCATCCCAAATCTTCAGATTGTCGGCTTTATCTTTGGAGAGAATGATGATCCCTTCATCATCTTCTCTGCGTTCCAGATAGACGTCTATCTCGTCCCCCGGTTTCACCTCCACGGCATCATCACGGGTGGAAAACTGAGACACCGGCACTTGCCCTTCTGATTTATAACCCACGTCGATAGTCACGAAGTCTTTCCCTACTTCAAGCACCCGTCCCTTGATGATCTCCCCTTCCGGGAGTTCGCGGAAGCTCTCTTCGTAGATTTCACCTAAATCCTCTTTTGGCTCTTTTTCATCTCGTTCTTGGTTGTTAATTTTTTTTTCTTCCTCCATTAAACCGATACCCCCTCCGTTTTTTTCCTCCAAAACTATGAAACTATTTTATATACCACAAACAAAGGAGAAATTGCAAAAAAAATTACGGGATCGGCCGTCGGCCTTGGCTGGTCCTCTCGATCTCCGCAAGCATCCGCTCCACCACCCCCTCCGGTGTCAAACCGGTGGAATCAATGGGGATGGCATCCGGCGCCCGCTGCAGCGGGGCGATATCCCTTGTCTGATCCTCGGTATCCCGCCTGGTGGTATCATCGATCACCTGCGACAGGACCGTGGGCATCCCACGCCCCACCAGCTCCTTATACCTCCTGAAGCCCCGCTCCCGGGGATCGGCGTCCAGGTAAAACTTGACCTCTGCATCAGGGAAGACCACCAGACCCATATCCCTCCCTTCTGCCACCACGCCAGGACCTCCCAACCTCCTCTGCAGATCTACCAGGGCCTCCCTCACGACCCGTTGTTGGGAGATCCTGGAGGCCAGCATGCTTACCTCCGGAGTCCTGATGGCCTCGGTAACATCCCTGCCGTTCATGTACACCCGCTGCCCCTCCGCCGTATCCTCAAACCCTATCTCGATCTCGGCGCACAGCCGCTCCAGCTCTTCCATCATCTCAGGGGTTATGCCCCCTTCCGTGGCCTTGAGGGCAACCACCCGATAGGTGGCACCGGTGTCCAGATACCGGTATCCCAACCACTTGGCCAAGAGACGGGCCGCCGTGCTCTTGCCGGCCCC
>Ga0307422_1000966_pt1 | contig 15232 bp, 11 predicted proteins | sample SalMarWE160290MG_FD_202153 | JGI IMG/M metagenome (GOLD analysis project Ga0307422, IMG submission 202153) | Salt marsh sediment microbial communities from the Plum Island Ecosystem LTER, Massachusetts, United States - WE1602-90 | ecosystem: Environmental > Aquatic > Marine > Intertidal zone >...
TTTGTGTCGTTGGTCAGTATCGAAGACAACACGATCATTGGCAAGCCCTATGAGATGCGCATTCCTTCGGTGGAGCTCGGGGGAAGGTCAGTGGCTGATTTCGGACTGCTGCGTGATGTGGAAAGTCTGCAGGTGAGCCTGAACTACAGCGGCCGGAAAGATGAAAAGAGCATTTACCTCGAAAAGGACGCCAGCGCCAACATTGTGGACATCATCTCCACCCAGTTTTCACAGGAGGCCGACCTTGGATCACAGGCAACCTACGATCTCGCGCTCGAACGGTTCTCCACCTCCGACAATATTTACAAGCTGATTGTGCTGAACCTGCCGCGCCAGGTGAGCTACGAATTTACCGACTCGGAAACCCGGGCCCGGTTGTCACAGATTAAGTTCACCCAGGGCGAGAACATCAAAAATTTGTCGCTGAAGGTTTACCTGCCCGACCGGGACGATGAGCAGGTGAAGATCGATACCTCGCTTTCCTTTTACGCCCTGGTGATCTCCAACGAACAACTGCAGGAAACGGAGATCGATCAGTCAAAGAGGTATACCGCCGGAGAGCTGGACAGGATCCCGGGCGGAAAGGTGAAGCTGGAGCTGATCCCCCGTGGGGTGGGCCGCATCGAGGTGCGGGTGCCCAATCTCTATCACGAGATTGTAGGCGGGGAAAAGGTGGATATGGAGGTGACAATACGGAATGACGGTACAAGAAGACTTGATAACATCCGGATATCCACTGATAACCCGCTGCACTGGAAGACCGAGATCGTGCCGGACCTCATCCGGTCACTCGATCCCGGGCAGGAGGAGCTGGTGCACCTGCAGATCCTGCCGCCCGACAATGTGGGCGTAGGTGCCCAGGAGGTGAAGATCAAAACCCAGGCCATGGCCGACAACCGCCGGGTTAAAACCGAGGACAAGACCGTCCGCATCCAGGTAGAGGCAAAAACACCAATCCTGTGGACGGTATTCCTGATCCTGCTGCTTGTGGGACTGGTTGTGGGTATAGTGGTGTTTGGAATAAAAATTAGTAAACGGTGATTTGAGTGAACAGTGAACAGTTGGAGTTGCGGATGTTGGTGGCAGGGAATTGAGGTGAGTGGTAGGGTGATCGGTAATCGGTGATCGTTAATCGGTGGGGAAAAGTAAACAGTGAACAGTGAACAGTGAACAGTTAGGTTTGCGCAGGTTGGTGGCAAAGAATTAAAGGAGGTGGTTGGGTAATCGGTGATCGGTGGGAAATGAGTTGAAAGTCGAAAGCTGAAAGTCGAAAGCTGAAAGCAAAATAAGCTCGAAGCCTTGAAAGAATTATTCCCCTCCCGGGAAGGGTAGGAGTGGGTTGTAAAGGTATTCGATAATCGGTGGGGATGAGCCGGAAGCCCGAATGTTTGAAATTAATATAAATTTTATAATATGTTTAAGACATTATTCATAAAAGAAATCCATGAAACGCTAAACAACAGCCGGTCGATGGTGGCTGCTTTGTTGTGCCTGCTGATCATACCATTGGGGATCTATATCAATTCACAGGAATATGAATTACGAAGGGATACCTGGAAGGAATCAGAAAAGCTGTATCATGATCAGACATCGGGTAATCTTGGTTCCGGAACCAGGGCAGAGGGATTTCGTCCCCCATCTCCTTTCGGAGTATTTATCCGGGGAATGGAAGATGCCCTTCCTGATAAGGTCATTACGAACCGCAACGGGATCTATTCGTTTTCTAAAAATACAATCCGGCAGGATGCACTGACCACCTTATTCGGATCAATGGATTTCCTGTACATTGTTGGTACGATTCTTTCACTGCTCGCTTTGATCTTCACATTTAATTCGGTTTCAGGCGAACGTGAATCCGGCACGTTAAAACTGGTCATGTCCAATACCGTTCCCCGGGGTAAATACATCCTTGCGAAAATTACCGGGCCTTATATGGTCTTCATTACCTGTTTTGTTTTGAGCTTTATCACCGGTTTCCTTATCCTGGTGATGAACCGTTCGGTAGATATGCAGGAGGGCCGGTTCTGGCTTACCGTTTTTGTCATTCTGCTGCTTAGCGCTGCCTATCTTTTTGTGATGTTCGCGCTTGGAACCCTTGCATCCTGCCTGACAAAAAACTCGGTTTCATCTATTGTGATCACCCTGTTTGCCTGGGTAATCCTTTTTGCTTTTGTACCGAAAGTCAGTCCGCTGATCGCCAGGCTTGTTTATCCCCTGCCCTCTCAAAAGGCCATTGAAGATGAAAAGCATCTGGCACAGAAGGAAATTGAAAAGGAACGTGATGCAAGACGTGCAGAGATTCTGGAAAAAATAATGTTTCAGAATAATGTAAACCCCAAAGAAGTAAGAATGATGGATCAGTCGCCTGAACAAAGACGTTCATTTGAAGAATATGATGAACAAATCACCCCGGTTGAAACTGCTTATCAGGACAAAATACTGAGTACCCTTGAGAAGATCGATCGTGACTATGAAACAAAGGTAAGAACCCAGCAATCCATTGCAAAAAATATTTCAAGGATTTCGCCGGTCAGCTGCTACCTTTTTCTAATTACAGAGATTTCATTAACCGGACTTATTGAAAACGAAAACTTTAAGAAATATGGTGCGGTCTTTCAACAGAAGGTCGATCAGGAGATATATTCAAAATATACCTATCGTACCTATATTTTCGGTGATGGGAATCACTGGGTCATGAGCGGAAATAAGGAAGGAGTCCAAAACGATGAACTGCAGGTTCCCCATCTGGATTATTACGAGTTCATGCCTTTGGGCAAGATCCTTCTGACCAGCATGCCTGATCTCCTTCTTCTGCTGTTTTACCTGATATTGGTATCGGGGATCACGATCATACTCTTTGCAAAATATGATGTGAGATGAAAAAATAGTGAACAGTGAACAGTGAACAGTGAACAGTGGACAGTGAACAGTGGACAGTGGACAGTGAACAGTGAACAGTGGACAGTAAATAGTTGGGTTTGCGCAGGCAGATGGTAAAGGATGAGGGTGAGTGGTAGGGTGATCGGTAATCGGTGGGTTTCTTGTTCAATTCTCAGACTCCTGCTGTTTTTGCAGGGTCGTAAGACATGCATGACAGTGAGAAAGAGACTTGCAGGACGGTATAAATGCAAAACAAAATTAAAGTATAACCATAAAAACAATTAGAAATGCTACAAGCAATTGATTTGACAAAGCGGTATGAGGATAATCTGCTGGCGCTGGATGCGCTGAACCTCGAAATCAGGGAGGGAGAGATTTTTTGCCTGCTGGGTGCCAACGGTGCCGGGAAGACGACAACGGTCAACCTCTTTCTGAACTTTATCGAACCCACGCTGGGCCAGGCCCTGATCAACGGGATCGATGTGACTAAAGAGCCCCTGGAAGCCAAGAAGTATGTCTCCTATGTATCGGAGAACGTGATGTTGTACGGTAACTTCACGGCACGGCAGAACCTCGATTTTTTTGCCAGGCTGGGAGGGAAAAAGGACCTGTCAAAGGAGGACTATTACATGCGCATGCGCGAGGTGGGCCTGGAAGAGGAAGCATTCGAAAAAAAGGTGAAGAAATTCTCGAAGGGGATGCGGCAGAAGGTCGGACTTACTATAGCTATCATCAAGGATGCGCCTAATATTTTGCTTGATGAGCCTACTTCGGGACTGGATCCCAAGGCTGCTTCCGAACTGCTTCAGATACTCCTGAAAATGAAAAAAGAAGGAAAATCTATCCTGATGTGTACGCACGACATCTTCCGGGCAAAAACCATTGCCGATCGCGTTGGGATCATGAAGGAAGGCCGACTTGTGATGGTGCGTACCCGTGATGAGTTCCTCGAAGAGGACCTGGAAAAGATCTACCTGGATTATATGCAGGAAACGGTGTTAGTGTGAGCTTGCTGTATAGTGGTAGTGGTATTTGAAAGGATATGGCCTTGAATGAAGTCGGTGGGGAGTGAACAGTGAACAGTGAACAGTGAACAGTATGGGTTGCGGATGTTGGTGGCAGGGAATTGAGCTGAGTGGAAGGGTGATCGATGATCAGTGATCGGTAATCGGTAAAAAAACAATGGAAATAACTTAAACTTAAAAAAAATGATCTGGCATATTGCAAAAAAAGATTTTCTTGACAATTTCACTTCGGCACGATTTATTGTCGGGTTTCTGCTCTGCCTGTTCCTGATCCCCTTTACGGTGTATACGGGCACGCGGATCTATGAAAACCGGGTGGAAAAATACCAGCGTGATCTACGGCAGGCTGAGGAGGAGTTCACCAAAGCACAGGTATACGCGCAGATACAACCGGTAGCCGTCAAGCCACCCACTCCGCTGAGCATCTTCTGCAAGGGCATCAGCGAGCAGACGGGCAGCCAGGCTGTGCTGAAGAACGATGAAGTGCCCACGTTTGCTTCGGGCATTACCACCATGTACGAGAACCAGTTCCTGAACCGTTTTATCAGTCTCGATTTCATCAACATTCTGGTGATCATTCTGTCACTGATCGGCATTTTGCTGACCTATGATATTTTTTCACGGGAAAGGGAGAATGGTACCTTGCGTCTGGTCTTGAGTAACCGGCTTTCGCGGGCTGACCTGTTTTTCGGTAAGGCAGCCGGCGTGCTGATCACCTTTGTCCCCCTGCTGCTGATATGTTACGTGCTGGTGTTCATCATTCTTTCTTTGTCACCGGCCGTGCATCTGGTAGCCGGAGATTACGGCAGGATCGTCCTGCTGTTTCTCTTCAGCCTGCTGTACCTTTCCCTGTTCGTTTTCCTGGGAAGCTATATATCGAGCAAGGTGCGTTCTTCGTCTACCAGCCTGATCATCAACCTGTTTATCTGGTGCATCCTGGTATTCCTTCTTCCCAATGCCATGTCGTACCTGGGAAAAAACATGGTGAAGACAGGCAACTACGGCATGGTCCGGTTGAATATGAACGATCTGGATAATGCATTCTGGGAGGACTATGGAAGTATCATGGAACAGGTGCATAAAGAGGGATATAAAACCGACGGCTACGAAGTGTGTGCCGGTTGGAACTATGGCGGGATCATGGTATGCTTCACCCCGAGGGAAAATATGGAATGTGAACGGCGGAGGCATGAGCTGGTATTTCCAGTGGTACTTGATTACGCGGATAAAAAATGGCAGCTCCAGCGTGATTACCTGGACGGACTGTACCGCCAGCAGCGGGTCATCAAATATTTTTCGTGTCTTTCTCCTTCGGAGATCATGAAGTACGTATCGGCCTCCCTGTGCAAAACAGGCATGGAGGATCATGTGTATTTCATGGACCAGGCCCGGCAATACAGGAACACTTTCTATACTTACTATGAAGAAGAAGAAATCCATGGAGGTTACAGCTATTTCACGCCCCACGATGAATCGGAGTTCCCGGAGGACCGGGCGGAGGGAAGAAGAATGCAGCATGAATGGCGGCAACAGAACAATCCTTCATCAACCTTCGACCTGGCTTCGCTGGGGTATGTAACCACATCCACCCTGCCACGGTTTACATATAGTGAAAAAGGGATCATGTGTACCCTCTTGGATCAGCTCTGGCTGCTGGCGGGGATGATCCTGGGCTGTGTGGTATTGACCGGACTGACCTACCGGTCCTTTATAAAATATGATATCCGGTAAATCTAAAACATACCATTATGCTTAAAACGATCATAATACATGAACTTCAAAACCACTTGTACAACCTGCGGTTTTCATTCACCCTCATACTTACGGTGTTGCTTTTCAGCATCTCATCCGTCGCCTATGTTATCGAGTATAAAGAAAATAAAACTATGTACGAGCAGGGCATGATAAAGCTTGAGGAATTCAAGTCCGATATGGCCTTCAATGCCTCCCGGTTTGCTCAGTTTCAGAATTCCCTGCCTCTTGAGCCCCGGAACTCGGGATTCATCGCTTCCTGCCGGGAGGAAAGCATTCCGAACACTATATTTTACAGTGCCTTCAATGTTTTTGGTTTCGAGATCATCAAGGGATCAAAAAATCCTTTTGTTCTGCCCTCGGAAAATGTGAACTGGGAGTTTATCATTATCGTGCTGTTCAGTTTTCTGGCAATTATTTATACATTTAACAGCATCTCCGGAGAAAAGGAGATGCGCACACTTTCACTGGGTCTTTCCAATTCCGTTTCCCGCGGCGTGCTGCTGACCGGAAAGTTCCTGGGGACTTTGATGACACTGACGCTTTTTCTTATTCTTAGCATGATCACCAGTATATTTATCCTGCTGGTATCCGGACAGGTGATGATCGATGGAACCACTATGGCGGAAATATCGGGTTTTCTGGTGTTGTCGGTTCTCCTGATCGCCTGCATGACGGCTATCGGGTTGCTGTCATCGGTTATCAGCTATCATGCCAATACCTCCCTGCTTACCGATCTTTTGGTATGGCTGGTATTCCTGTTCGTGATCCCCCACACGAGCCTGTTGTTGTCAGACGAACTTTTTCCCGTTGAGAAAGAAGCGATCATCAATCAGAACACCAGGGAGGCGCGGGATGCGACCGAGGCCAGCTTTCCTGGCGGAAAATGGCACAGCGACGGGGGCAATCCCTTCGAGCCCGATCATGAGATCCGCGCCAACATGCATATGGCTTTTATGCTGGGCGAAAAGAAGATCAAAGACCGCTGGTACCAGGATCAGTTCAGGCAATATACGGGCACACGCGCCCTGGCCTGCATTTCCCCCATGTTCCTGTTCGAGACCGGGGACGAATACCTGCTGGACGGAGGATTTCAGCGATTCCGAAAAAACTGGAACGACCTGCATATTTATCAGTCGCAGTTCCTGGACTGGTTCAAGGCATTTGATGCGAAGGACGAGGACAGTCCCCACTGGTACAATCCCTTTGAGGATTATTCCACCTCGAAAAAACCCATTAAGATTGAAGAAGTACCGGTTTATACGGAACAGGAAATACCTGTTGCCGAACGCCTTACGGAAGGCAGCCTGTATATTGCCGTATTACTGGGTTACACAACGGTGTTGTTATTTATTTCTTTTTTGATTTTTAGCCGGTATGATGTACGGTAGAAACAGTAAACAGTGAACAGTGAACAGTGAACAGTGAACAGTGAACAGTGAATAGTGAACAGTGAACAGTTTGAATGTTTGTGGCAGGGATGGGAGTTAGTGATCGGTAATCGGTGATCGGTATTTGGTGATCGATGGGGATGAGCCGGAAGAAAGAAACAGTGAATAGTAAACCGGGTGGTTTGCACGGTTTTTTTAGGTGCATATTAAACACGATATTTGCACAAACAAAAATGAATTTTATCATGAATGAATTTGAAAAAGTTATAAGCAGTATGGATTTTATCTTTTTTGCAACAGGTAAACATAAAATTGATGTATTATCAATTTTTGAATCTAAAAATGCCGTACTTTTAGATGTGAGAGCAGATGAAGAAACATCAACCGTAAAATTGCCACTCAATCATTATTTACCTGTTTTTGAAATACCTTTTTGCGAACTCCCCGCAAAACTAAGTCACTTACCGAGTGATTGATTTATTGAGGTTTTTTGTTCAAGCGGTGTCAGAAGCGCCATTGCTTTGGCATACTTAAAAAGCAAGGGTTTTGATAATGTAAAAATGATTGAAGGTGGTTATTCCCAGTTTATGGAGGCTGTTATGCCCGGGAAAGTATTTAAACATATCAATAAATAGGATATAAATAATGAATATTTGGATATTAGGTGGTATTATATTAGCCATAGCTGTAATTATGACAATGACCGGCCGGGGAGGAGGAAATTTTTATGTTTTGGCTGTTGTGTTGTCAGGTGTAGGAATGCATGAAGCCGCGACCACGGGACAATTTATTTTGATATGCTCTTCTTTTGCAGCAACAGTATTTTTTGGAAGGAAAAAGGTTATTGATTGGAAACTGGTTTTTTTAATCGGAAGCATTACACTTATTTCTGCTTTTCTGGGAGGATATTTTTCAAATGAATTCGGAGGTAAATTATTGAAAATTACTTTTGCTGTATTGATTTTTCTGGCGTCTGTACTTATGCTCAAACCGGTAAAGAAGGAACCTCAAACAAACAATCGGTACAGGGTTAAGTTAAAATCAGCAAATGCAACATACTATATTAATCTTTTTATTTTTATCCCTTTTGTTCTGGCTACAGGGTTTGTATCGGGTATGGTCGGTATATCAGGTGGTTCATTTTTAGTTCCACTCATGGTGTTAGCAGTTGGTGTTCCTATGTACATTGCTATCGGAACATCAACTACTTTAGTGATGATTACTGCAACCGCCGGGTTTTTGGGACATTTGAGTACCGGGCATTTTAATGCTTCGATGTCTATTTCGTTAGCTATTGCGTCGGTAATTGGGAGCTTGATAGGAACACGGTTAACTGTCAGGACAAATCCAAAAGTGCTGAAAATCATTTTTGCTACTACCTCAATAATTGCGGCTTTTATTATGGCTTATAAAGTCTTTTATTAGCCCGGAACCCAACCGGACAATACTATTTCATACAACAGCCCTGCCTGAATGATCTTGTAATTTGTATCACCAATACAAAAATCTTCCTCTATTATTAATAATAGATGCAAAAACCGGATCAGGAATTAATTTACCATCTGATCTGATTAATCCTTCCGCATGGCTTCATCTCGCAATTTGCGCGGCATCTTTTCAATGGCATACCTAAGGGCTGTCCGGGGCATTTGAAATTTATTCTGCATCACATATTCAAAAATGAGCTGCTGATTGGATTGGGAGGTTACCTTTAGCATCCATCCATAACCTTTCTGAACCATGTCGTCAGGATCTTTTAAAAGGATATCGGCCAGTCTCAGAATATGTTCCGTGAACAATCCTTTACGCGCTGGAATGATCAGCGATACAGTTGCTGCACGCCGCATCCACCGGTTTTCCGAAGCCGCCCATCGCTGCAACTCTGAGAGATGCCCGGGGTACATCATCAAAAAGTCACCAACCGTATGATTACATAGCATATCACAGGCAGCCCAGTTGGTGACATAATGGTTGATCCAGCGTTCGAACACCTGAAAATCCCCGGGTTTATATTGCCCGCGTACGGCATGGGACCAAAGACAGGCGATGGCGGTTTCTTCAAGGTATCCCGACTGCCATAGCAGTTCACAAAGAAGGAATACAGTTTCCTTTTTCCGGTCTGCCAGCCCATTGAAGCTTCTTTTTGCAATGGTCCTGATAACCGGTGATTTGAGGCCGTAAAACATAACATCTTCTTTGAAAAAACGGCCTGTGTCTATCACAGTATGCTCTTTCACTGCCATTTGCAGTTCATGGCGTACGGATTTAATAATATTTTCCGGTTTTTCGTTCACTGGTTTGTAATATAAACCTCCCGGTGGATCTCTAATAAATCACATTGCTCGCGAATGCTGATTTTCTCCTTTTTACTGACCAGCAGGCGTTTTTGATTTAATGACCCAATTTCTTTAAACTTTTTTTTTAAAAAGTCTTTCTCGATTTCAAGCTCTCCTATTTTTGCATAGAGCTTGTCCAGGTCTACCGGTTCATCTTTATTGGAAGATTGTTCAAACACTTCCGGGGCTTTATCCAAAAATTCCCTCTTCCACTTGGAAATAATATTCGGATGAACTTCGTAACGCTTTGAAAGTTCTGAAAGTGTTTCTCGCTCTCTGAGTGCTTCGAGAGCTACTTTTGCCTTAAAGGCTCCTGAAAATTTTCTTCTTGATTTTTTCATAATTCACTGGTTAAAATTATAACTATTTTTTCAACTTAACCAGTGGTCTTATTTTTGGGTAGTATTATAATCAAATTATTAGCAAAAATTTTTAGGGTGTTGCAACACGTAAAGCAGGAGAGTTTCGGATAGTTGTAAATTAATATATACTTTTTTATATAAATTCAGTAGTGAACTGAGAATATTTTAAAACAGTCAGAAATATATTATATAAATATAAAAAAGAAGCCCCGTATTTCGGGGCTTCTTTTAATTTATATTGAGAATATTACTTTTTGATAAACTTAATTACCATTGTATTCTCATCTTTCTGAATTTTGAGCAAATATAAACCTGCTTTCATTTCAGAAACATCTATTGCAGCCATATCATCTGTGTTATTCACAGAAGTAATCAATACACCTTCCAATGAATAAACAAAGATATTTGCTTCTCCGATATTCGAAATGTTAAGTGTTCTGTCAACAGGACTTGGATAAACTTTAACATTAGCAAATGCAATGTTTTCGATACCGGTATAGCTAAAGTTAACCGTGTATGTTTGTGAAGTTTCTCCATCTTCTGCTGTTACTTCAATAGTAGTAGCTCCTGATAATTCTGTTGCTTCAGTAATAACAACTTCAGCATTCTCATCAGTTGCAGTTGCTGTAACTTCAGGCACTTCAGTTACGGAAACATCCAAAATAACATAGGCATAATCAAAGGTTGCCGGATCAAAATTATCAATTGTAGTTCCATCTACAGCAAGGTCTGACAATGTAGCGTCTGTTGACGGAGCTTCAACATTAAATTCAACATGATAAATTACCTCAGTCTCACCGTCCTGGGCTGTAACAACTATATCAGCACTTCCATCTCCATTCAAAACAGAATCTCCGGAAGCACCGGTTACGGTAGCATTAATATTAGTTCTTTCCCAGGTGAAACTAACGACATCATCCTTTGAAGCATAAGGAACGGTTACTGTATAATCAGTTGTAGCAGCATTAAATGCAGGACTTATTATTCCAACGCTTGGTTCTAACATTTCTAATGTGGCAACACTCGAAGAATCAGCAAATCTTAACAACTCCCAGGTAAAATCAAGATTGGCATTCCTGATAATCGCGTCATAATTACCTGTTGTATCATTTAAAACAGTATCAGTAGGCAATTCTGCATCACAATTATAGTAAACCAATAATCCAGGAGTGGCGGGATCAACCATTGTCATGTTATCGTTAATTTCAGCAGCAGTCCTGGCCGTTGTCCAAATCCTTGTTTCATCCATCTTACCAAGTATAGACCTGCTATCCGTGTCATTACCGTTGCCTATCCTCAATACACCCGGATTATCAGCAGTGCCAAGCCTTACAGTATCTCCCAGGTGCGGATATGCTGTATCAGTATCCATTAACTGACCATTAACATAGAAGTAGGTTGCGCTGTCAGCTGCAGATACAACCATCGCTACATGTGCCCATTGATTAATCGGTACACGAGCTGTAGTGTTACATGTCCAGTCACCTCCATATTCATAAGAAAGATATTGATTACCATTATCTTCTTTTAAAATAAAGGAAGTTGTATAGTCTCCACCCCTTGCATCAAGTATACCTGTATAGCTCTCCATTATTGTATCAAGCTTTAACCATGTTTCAAAAGTCCAGCTATTGCTCGAGTCTGCCATTTCATCAACTACCACACGGGTTGAAGGATCTGTAATAGTTAAAGCATTATTAATCTTATCAGCTACTACAAAGTCAATTGTATAAGTACCGGTATTTGATTCATCAGGGGAAGTAACTACTAATTCCTCTCTTACAATGTCTAATTCGGAAACCGTAATAGTACCGCCACCGGTTACTGTTGCACCATAACCGTTTGGTGTGGCTGAAACATCAACAGATGTTGTTCCAAGCTCGAGAAGTACCTTATATTCAGTAATATCCGGATCAAATTCAGGAACTAATAATCCTTTACTTAAGGTAATATCCGATAAAGTAACATCTGTATATTTTTCATCAGCATCTACTTTAGCGCGTGCAGCAACCATTTCAGGACTCATTGCTCCCGAGAAGAGATTAAACTCATGAAAGCTGCCCAGCCAAGAAGGATCAGGCCATCCACCTCTTGCCAGCAATGAATTTGCATTGGCTGTGGTGTCAAGTGATGCAAGGTCAGTTGCACCTATATCAGCTCGTCCCTGAAGCACACCATCTATATATAATGAAATAGAATCTGCGCTAATCGTGCTTACAATATGATGACGCTTTCCATCATCAAGTTCTGAACCTACAGCATGATGTTCACCATCATTAATATTCACCTCGGTGCGGCTCACGTTGTCCCCTCTTGCAATTGACACCCAGTATGCATTCGCTCCGTAATCTCCACCAAAATACGCGAGCATTGACCAACTGGGATTAGTACCATCTCCTGCTGTCACATATGCTTCCATGGTAATTTCCGGATATGTATTTAATTCCAATTCGTATCCTGAAAACTCAATAAATCCACCATCCTGTAATGTTGAATATACTCCATTAATGATAGTATCATTGTCACCACTTTGCCTTGTACCATGCGCGGTACCAATAACATCATTACATGTACCGTCTTCAAACGGGTATGAATGCGTATTCTTGATAAACTTCAGTATATAATTTTTAGTGTCAACACCATTCGTGGCTGTAACTTTAATTGTATCAATGGCAGTACCGGAAGACACATCAATTGCCCCGCCACCTTCTACTGTTGCTCCGGCTATCATCGGTGTTGCATCAACATTTACAATATTAGTATCAACAGGAATTAATGCGGTATAACCCAATTGGGCTTTATCAAATTTAGGATAGAGTAAACCGGCATGCAAAGTAATGTCTGAAAGGGTTGCAACCTCTTCATCAGCTTCATAACTAATATCCACAGTATATGTTTCTGTTGTAGTATTATCATAAGCTGTCACAACTAATTCTGCCTGTCCACTGCCTGTATGTACAAAGACTTTACCCTCTCCTTCTACAGTAGCAAAATCCGATGTCGTAGTTGCTGTTACTTCCAAATCATTTGTACCATAAGGAACAGTTGCAGTATAGCTAAATGTCCCCGGGTCAAATGCCTGGTCAAGGCTGCCTATTTCAAGATTTATACCCGATAAAGTAGCAATATTGTCTGCCATTGTGAAATAATTGATCGTATATGTTTTGGATGAAGCCCCGATTATATTGCTTACCACAACTGTCGTTGCCCCGGGAATGGCTGCAGCATCATTTACTACAACCTCACTGTTATCATCCACGGATGCAGTTACTGTCGGCACTTCGGTAGTTCCCGGTGCCAATTCGATCGTGTAACTCAAGCTGTCAGTATGAAAACCAGGCACTGTCTCCCCGTCACTGGTCAAATCTGAAACCGTGATCGGAAATTTAACAGAATTTGGTTCTAACATTTGCCATACAGCCCGTTCATTCTGAACTTTATCATAGTAAACGGAACTACCAGGTGTTGTGTTATCACTGGCCAGATATTGATCTGCAGCGGCCTGCGCATTCTGTATGTATATTGTATCATCGCCACCTGCAGTAAATATCCAGCGGCAATCAGCTGACACACCCGTGGTATCCTGGGTGAAATCTACATCCCATCCACCATTACGGCGCATGAATTCTTTATTATTATCGGTAACCATATAAAACTCACCTGGTACCTCTGTACTTTCAATAACCTGGAACATTTGTATTGAATCCGCAGGATCAGACAAGTACAGGTAAGCTCCATCATTTTCGCCAGACTTTCCTATAGCGAGCTGGCTTATTTTCTGAATCGCATAGTATGTTTGCCCCTCCACAGGTAATTGGGCTCGTGTCTCCATACTGAATTGAAACAATAACCCTATCATAAGAAAGGGATAAAACGTAAGTATTCTTTTCATAATATTTGGTTTTAATTAAACAATTTAAGTTAATTGGTATAGTTTTACTTTATAATTGTTATATTCTAAACCATTATTTGGAATTAATTTTAGAAATTATTAAGAATAAATATAAAGGAAAAATTAACATTTTCAAAACTTTATTAAAACTTTTATGTTTTTATGTTTTTATGTTTTTTTCAGGAACTCCTCAATTAAAATATATAATTACTTAAGAAACCGAATTTTATCCTTAGGTTTTTTACGCGTTTTTTTTGCCCATATTTTGTTGGATATATAGGGTAAAAAGAGACACTTAGTTACGGTTGTGTGAAAGATTCTCCCCGCCGGCAACTGTTGGTGGGGCTGCCAGCTTGATCGAGCGTTCGTGCTACAATTGAATTATGTTGTACTGAATATCTTTAATTTGTGCTTTAAAGTATTCAAAATTTTTGGTATCCGTGTGCCAGACAGCTTTTATGTTTTCAGGAAATTTAATCCCTTTAAAATCCTTATAATTGCTTAATTCTATTGACCATCTCATTTTTTTGTAAGTACCATCCTTTTGTGAATAATATCTATCTTCAGTTGTGAATCTTATATATTCATTGTTATTATTGAAATAAAAAATTCCTGTGACCTCGTTTCCTTTATCTATTAATTTTGCCTCAACAGAATTTTCATCAATGCTCTTCCATTTTATTTGTTCTTTTATTGCGAAGCCCGGCATAAATAAAACCTCACTCAATAGTGTTACTAAGGCCGATTCATCCATCTCTTTACCTTTTGCATCCCCAACGGTAAACAATTTTAGCAGTCTTATCAACATATTTCCCTTACCATCCTGGTATTTATCTATCCCTTCAAATGAGAATATGCCTATTATCCTGCTTGAGATATATGCTAACAGGGTTGGATTCTGAGTGAAATTGACCTGATAATACTTAATCCTCAGCCATCGTTTTTCAGGAGCCATTTTAATAAAGGAATTGCAATAATTTATCCTGATGTTTTCTATTTTTTCTTTACCAATGTATCCACAATTTTTGAAATACTGTTGAACTGGTTTTGGTAAAGCAGAAAAATCATTTTCAGTATAGAACTCTCCTTTTTAATATTTCTTTCAGTTATTGTTTCATCAATCTCTGATAGATATAATTTTTTAAGGCTGTGACAACTCGAAATCATAATCAATAGGCTTAATAGAGTTATTTTAAACGTAAGCGTTGAGTATTTCATATTAATTGGCCGCAATAGTATGTTAGACAAATGGCTGATGGCATGAAACGCTGAGCATTTCAAAGTGATTCCGTATCAGGTTACTGAGACGTTGATTAATTGTTGTGTCGTTTAATTTTACCACCTTCCGTATACTGTTTTATGACCGCATATGTGTGCCCTGCATATGAAGGGCGCACACCCGTCTGAAAGCTTATTAATAATCTGAAAAAATACAAATTTTTTTCAGGAATGAGCCATCAAATGGTAGCCTTTTTAACAGGACTGTGTACTCAGCTGAACTAAGTGAAACGTTTTCACGAACGGAGTGAGTAACCGGACCCAGGGCCGAACGGAGTGAGTAACCGGACCCAGGGCCGAACGGAGTGAGTAACCG